>CAADIH010000027.1_pt1 | contig 245878 bp, 225 predicted proteins | sample 2381331 | NCBI WGS metagenome assembly CAADIH01 (sample SAMEA5147522, study PRJEB30075) | plant metagenome | biome: Evergreen rainforest; feature: Forest; material: Leaf | place: Madagascar | collected 2016-11
GCCGCTGCCCCGCCACGTTGCGGTCGACGGTGATCGGCAATGTCTGCGCCCAGGCGAGGGAGGGCACGACCTGGGTCAGCAGGACAAGGCTGGCGATGGCACGGCGCAGGAGGGTCATGGTGATGGGCAGGTCAGAAATCAAAGGTCAACGAGAACGCCACCGTGGTGCTGGCGGTTTCGAGCAGGTCGGGTTTCTTCAGGGGCCAACCCAGCGACAGGTCGTAGTTGGCGTTCACCGGCCCCACCGCGGCGCGTCCGCGCAGGCCCAGCACCGCGCCGATCAAGGTGCGGCTGGGCAGATAGGCCGCCGCCTGGCCGCCCACGCGGCCCGCGTCGACGCCGCCGTACAGCTGATGGCCGGTGTCGCCCAGGTTCATGGAGAGGTCGTTGCGCAGCGTCCAGCCGCGCTCGCCGGCCAGGGTCATCTCGCCATCGAAGCCGCGCACGGCATAGCGGTTGCCGATGGTGAAGTAGTCCGCGGGCAGGATTGCCGTGTCGGCATGCTGGATCTGCCAGTTGGCCTGGTAGCCCCAGCGCTGGCCCGCCAGCGCGAAGGGCAGGAAGACGCCCGCGCTGCCCAGCAGCACGCGGCTGCGGCCGTTCCAGTTCTCTTCGCCCAGGACGAAGCCCGGCGCGTCGGACCAGCGCGGAATGGAGGCGCGCCACGACACGCCGGCATCCAGCACGGCCTGCCCCAGGTATTGGCGATGGGAATAGCCCAGCTCCAGGCCCACGACGTCTCGCCGTTGCACCTCGATCTCGATGTCGTCCAGCGTGCTGGTGGCGCGCTTGCGATACAGCTTGGCGCTGAGGTTGCCCTTGTGGTCGGTGCCGCGATACGGCACCACCGACAGCCCGGCCTCGACCTGCTTGCTGGTGCCGCCATAGACGATGGGCGCGTCGAAGCCCGGCACGGTCTGGCGATAGCGTGAACGGCTGGCGCCCGCGAAGGCCGTCCAGTAGCCGAAGGGAATGCTGTAGTGCAGCGACGCCGCGCGCGAGCCCGCCGCCGAGTTGCCGCGGTCGGCGTTGCTGTTCCACGAGGCCGAGAGCTGGTCGTACAGGAACAGCGGCGAATCCACCGTCAGGCCGGCGTTCATCTGCCAGTCACCGGTGGAGGACATGCCGCCGTTGTCCAGGCCCGCATAGCCATGCAGGCGCTTGCCGGTGCCCGGTTTCAGGACGATGTCGGTGTCGCCGGGCTGCGCGCCGGGCACGAGGTCGATGGCGGCATCGGACTGCCCGCCCAGACGGCGCACGTTTTCCAGGGCCTGGTCGAGGTCGCGCTGGTCCACGTCGCCGTCTTCCCACGCGGGCAGCGCCATGCGCCACCAGCCCGGCGCGCCATCGGCGCGCACCGCCGCGATGCGGCCGCGCACATAGCGCAGCGTCAGCACGCCCTGGGCCAGGGATTGCTCGGGCACCAGCACGCGGGCGGTGACCTTGCCGCGCGCGATCATCATGGCCATGAGGTGCTGCTGGAGGGCCTGCAACCCGAGCGCGCCGACGCAGCGCGACAGCACGGCATCAGCCTCGCTTGTCGCCCAGGCGGGCGGTGCCTGGCCTTCCCAACGGATGTCAGTGATGACGAAGCAGGGACTTTCCTGGGGAAGCGTCAGGACGCCCTCGGCTGGCGCCTGGGCGGGAGCGGAGAAGACATCGGGCCGTTCAGCGGCGCGGGCGCGCTGGGCTTCCAGTTCCTGTTCCTGCCGGCGCTGGATGTCCAGGCCAGGATCGGCCGGCGCCGTTTGGGCGCGGAGTGCCGGCGCAGCAAGGCTGACGAGAAGAATGAGGGGGAAAAGACGCCAGGTTCTACGAGTTTTCCGTTGCAATGCCGCCACTTCGCCCACGCTTCCCGTGTTTCAGAACTGCCAAAAGTAACAAGAAACCTTTGGAAAAACTATGACACGAAAGGCGAACACTGCGGACCCGGGGCCGAAAAATTCCCCAGAGAAAACCCAAGCGTTTGATTACATGGAACTATTTGTTTTTTGCGATCATCGGGAATAGTGCTGTGTCTGAACAACACCTGAACGTCGTCAGAGCCCGGCGCCAGCCAACCACAACAACAGGGGCGCCACCAGCAGGAACACTGCCGTCGACACCAGTACCGCCCCCGCCGACGTGTCGCCGCTGTCGGTGAAGCGGCGCGCATACATATAGCTGACGACCGCGCAGGGCATGGACATCTGCAGGGCCAGCGCGCCGCCCACGGTGGGCGACATGTCCAGCAGCCAGACGGTGAGCATGCCCGCCAGCACGCCGGCCACCAGGCGCAACGCGGCCAGGCCGCTGCCCACCTTCAGGCCCGACGAGGGGATCAGCGCCAGCGCGTGGCCCAGGCTGAGCAACATGAGCGGCACCGTGAGCGTGCCCAGCAACTGGGCCGACTCGAGCACCGGCTGCGGTACCGGCACGCCGACCACACGCACGAGAACCGCCAGCACGCAGGCGATCAGCACCGGATTGCGCAGCGCGGCCATATTGCTGCCGCCCGACAGCAGGCGCACACCGGCCGTGTGCTGGAAGAAGGACGACACCGCGAAGAACGCCACGGCCACGGGCAGCCCTTCGTCGCCGAAGGCCAGTTGCGAGATCGGCAGGCCGATGTTGCCCGCGTTGGGAAACCAGGCCGTGGGCAGCAGCGTCTTGACCGGCTTGCCCCAGAGCTTCAATGCCACCGCGCACAGGCCGCCGCAGATGAGCAGGGCCAGCACCGAGGCGCCGAAGATGTCGGCCAGCGCGCGGGTATCCAGCTCGGTGGTGACCAGCGTGTGGAACACCAGCGCGGGCGTGGTGACCGAGGTGACGAGGATGGTGAGGAACGGACCGGAATACGGCAGGTCCCGCTTGGCCCAGACCGCGCCGACCAGGGCGCAGGCCATGAGGGGCGCCATCATCAGGGCGGTGGTGAGGTAGAACTGGATGACCGAGCCCATGGGCGGGAGTCTCTTCTTCTTTTATTGGGCGGGCGTGGCTGCGGCGCCCAGCAGACGCGGCGAGGCCATGAAGGTTTTCGTGGGTTCCTCGGGGAATTCACCGGCGGGGCCCGTCACCATCCATTCGACGATGGCACCCTGATGCACGACGGCCTTGCCGACGAAACGCATGGCCACGCCACGCGCGCTGGAGGAAATGTCCACGGTCTCGCCCAGTGGCGGCAGCGGATCGGGCACGGGCACGCCGACGTTGGTGTACCAGGATGCCAGCAGGGCCTTCACCACCTCTCGCTGGGCCTTGGGATCCGGCGGCGTGCCGTCGCCGGGCGGCAGCACGATATGGCCCACGGCAAAGACCGTGTTGCCGCGGCGCGCGGCCTCCAAGGTGAAGGGAATTTCATGGCCGGCAAGCGTGACGCGGCGCGTGTCGTCGATGACCTTGGCGGGGAACGCCGCGCGCACGCGGCCGCCCGCCGCATCCAGTTCGCGCCAGTCGTATTCCGGCGAGCAGCCCGCCAGCGCCAGCAGCACCAACAGACCCGCCACGCCCGCGCCCAGCCGGCGCGTCATCCATCCCTGGTTCACTTCCCACCACCCTACGAGATCATTCGGTTTCCTGACAGGCTGGGCCAGATATGCGATGTGGGAGCACAATGCACCTGACGCCCGCGTCACGCCGGCACCGCCGGCGCGACACGCCCAAGGAGAGTGGATTGTCGCCGATTTCCATGACCGACACCCCGGACGGCATGCAGCTGGCCTGCTACCGCTGGGAACCCGACCCCGCCGTCGCGCACGGGCGAGGCATCTACATGCTGCACGGATTGGGCGAACACGCCGGCCGGCACGACAGGCTGGCGCGCTGGCTGGCAGACCGTGGCTGGCAGGTGGCCGCGCACGACCATCGCGGCCACGGCCGCTCCACCGGCCACCGGGCCACGCTGCGCCGCCCCGATGACCTGGTCGAGGACGCCTTGCGCCAACTGCGCGCCTGGTCGGCGGAACTGGCCCAGCCGCCCGTGCTGCTGGGCCACAGCCTGGGCGGCCTGCTGGCCGCGCGCATCGGCCTGCGCGGCGACCTGCCGCTGGATGGCCTGGTGCTGGCCAGCCCGCCGTTCCAGGTCACCCTGCCCGCCTGGAAGACCGAAGCGCTGAAGCTGCTGGCGAACTGGGCGCCGGACCTGCGGGTGGGCCACGGGCTGCGCACGCTGCAGATTTCGCATGACCCGATCGCCGTGCGTGCCTATTACGACGATCCGCTGGTGCATGACCGCATGACCGGCAAGCTGGCGCGCTTCATCCATGACGCGGGCGCCCAGGCCCTGGCGGATGCGCCCACGCTGCGCTGGCGCACCCTGCTGCTGGTGGCGGGGGCGGACGCCATCGTGGACCCTGCCGGCAGCCGGGCCTTCGCCGACCGCGCCCCGCCGGGCATGCTGGCCCTGCGCTGGTATGACCGCGCCTGGCACGAGCTTTTCAATGAAACGCCCGAGCTGGCGGCCCCGGTTTACGCTGATCTGGATCATTGGTTGGCGCAATTCCCCCAGGCCGCGCCCGTCATCCCGGCAGCACCCGCCGCCAACCCGTAAAATCCCGGCACATTCGATTTTCTCCAAGAGCCCCGCCTTGTCCGACGTCCTCTACCACCGCCTTACACAACTCGAAGCCCTCCGGCCCCAGTTGGCCCGCACCCGCCGCGGCATCGAGAAGGAAGGCTTGCGGGTGGACCCGCAAGGCCGGCTGCGCCTGACCCCGCATCCGGCCAGCCTGGGCTCGGCGCTGACCCATGCGCGCGTGACCACGGACTATTCGGAATCGCTGCTGGAACTCATCACCGATGCGCACACCGACACGCATGCGCTGCTGGGCGAACTCGCCGACACGCATCGCTTCGTGGCGCAGGCCGCCCCCGAAGAGGTCCTGTGGAACCACTCGATGCCGGCCCTGCTGCCCGACGAGGCCGACATCCCCATCGCCTGGTACGGCACGTCGAACACCGGCATGCTCAAGCACGTGTACCGCCGTGGCCTGGCCGAGCGTTACGGCAAGACCATGCAGTGCATCGCCGGCCTGCACTACAACTTCTCGCTGGACGAATCGCTGTGGGAAGCCATCGGCGTGCCGGGCGACACGCCCGCCGCCCGGGCATCGGCCGGCTACATCGCGCTGATCCGCAACTTCAACCGCACGAGCTGGCTGCTGATGTATTTGTTCGGCGCCTCGCCCGCGCTCAGCAGCAGCTTCCTGCGCGGCCAGCAGCACAGCCTGCAGTCGCTGGATGACGAAACGCTGTACCTGCCCCATGCCACCAGCCTGCGCATGAGCGACCTGGGCTACCAGAACAAGGCCCAGTCCAAGCTGAAGCTGGGCTACAACGACCTGGAGAGCTTCCTGGCCCGGCTCTATGAAGCCGTGACCGAGCCCTGGCCCGAATACGCCGCCATGGGCACCCATCGCGACGGCCAGTGGATCCAGCTCAACACCAACCTGCTGCAGATCGAGAACGAGTACTACTCGAGCATCCGCCCCAAGCGCAGCACGGCGCGCTGCGAGCGTCCCATCACCGCGCTGGCACAGCGCGGCATCCAATACGTGGAAGTGCGCTGCCTGGACATCGATCCCTTCGAGCCCATCGGCATCTCGCACGACACGGTGCGTTTCATGGACGCCTACCTGCTGCACTGCGCGCTGCAGGACAGCCCCTGTATCGATCCGCCCGGCCACTGCCAGGACAGCCAGAACAACTTCGACAAGGTCGTGCGCGAAGGCCGCGATCCCACGCTGCGCCTGTCGCGCCAGGGTGCGCCGGTCAGCGTGGCCGATTGGGGCCACGACCTGCTCGACCAGATCGGCGCCTGCGCCGCGCTGCTGGACTCGGCCTATGGCGGCGACGGCTACGCCCGCGCCGTGGCGGCCCAGCGCGGCAAGCTGGACGACCCGGCGCTCACGCCGTCGGCCCGCGTGCTGGCCCAATTGCGCCAGGACCACCAGTCCTTCCACGAATTTGCCCTGCAACGCAGCCTGGCTCATACTCAGTCCTTGCGCGAGCAGGTCCTGCCGGATGACACCCGCGCCGCCTATGACGCAATGACGCGCGACTCCGTGGCCGAGCAGGCCGCGCTGGAGGCGGCCGACACCGAGACCTTCGAGGAATACGTCGCCCGCTACCACGCCGCGCTCAAGCCGCCTGCCGCCGTCACCGCCACGCAGGCCTGACCGCCGCGCAACGCGCGGCTTCACCCCTTCGAGGCCCGCCATGCTCCGCCGTCTTCTCCCCCTCCTCTTCCTTGCCTGCGTGGGCTGCGCGTCCACGCAGGACAGCACCGTCGCCACGGTGCCGCAGGTCGACCTCGACCGCTACACCGGCAAGTGGTACGAGATCGCCAGCTATCCCATGTATTTCCAGCGCAAATGCCTGGGCGACACCACCGCCCAGTACACCGCGCGGGAAGACGGCCGCATCGACGTGCTGAACCGTTGCCGCACCGCCAAGGGTTTCGACGAGGCCGACGGCATCGCCACGGTGGTGCCGGACAGCGGCAATGCCCGCCTGCGGGTGTCCTTCTTCTGGCCCTTCAAGGGCGACTACTGGATCATCGGCCTGGACCCGCTCTATCGCTGGGCGGTGGTGGGGTCGCCTGACCGCAAATACCTGTGGATCCTGGCGCGCTCGCCGGAAATGTCCGCCATGCGCCTGGAAGAGGCCCTGGCCGCGGCGCGCGCGCAGGGTTACGACCTGAAGGAACTGCGCTACACGGAACAGAACGGCAAGACGTCGGCGCCCGGCGCGGCCAAGCGCTGACCCTTCCTCGCGTCGGCGGCATTCGCCTGCCGGCGCCATTTCTCCCCCCGCCGTTCGTGCGGACCTTCCTCCTTCACTAAATCCCAGGGAAAACCCTGGGTTGCAGCGGTTTGCTGCAGCGCACACAATTTGCCAAATGCAACATTGGATACACGCATCCACGTATCCATAAGTGCGAATACCAAGGCGGCCCACCGCCAGACCCAAGGGATAGCCACAACCTGTTCGGTCAGAGGAGACCTGCCGTGCCCATGAAAAACGCCTACCCCCCGCCCCTCGCGGCAACGGCCGAAGCCGACGCCTACCTCCATATCCAGACCGCGATCCGGATGGGCACCTACGCGCCCGGCATGCGGCTGATCGCCGAGGACATCGCCACCGAGATCGGCAGCAGCCGCATGCCGGTGCGCGAAGCCTTCCGACGGCTGGCCACCGAAGGCCTGGTCGTGATCCGCCCCAACCGTGGCGCCATCGTCAGCGGGCTGGGCCTGGAGGACATGCGCGAAGTCTTCGAGACGCGCGCCGTGCTGGAAGGCCTGGCCATCCGAACCGCGTTGCCGCGCATGACGCCGGCCACGATCGACACGCTGGAACGCATGCTGGACCGCATGGACGAGCGCATGGAGAACAGCGCCGACTGGACCAGCGCGCATCGCGACTTCCATGAATACCTGTGCAGCCTGAGCGGACGCCCCCGGCTGATGAAACTGATCGCCGACCTGCACTCGCAGATCGAGTCGACCATGCGGTTGTGGTTCAAGCACCTCGACCGCCCCCTGAGTGCCCGCGACGACCACATGGACCTGATCGCCGCGCTGCGCACGCGCGACCTCGACATCGCCGAAGCCGCCATGCGCGAACACGTGCAGGCCACCGTGCCTGAGCTCATGCAGTTCCTGGAAACACGCTCCCCTCCCTCATCCGCCCTGCCCTAGAGGACACATGCCATGACCATCGATCACAAGGCCCGTCTGGCCAGCACCCTGGCCGCCGACTTCGGCCGGCGCTCCTTCCTGAAGACTGCCGCGGCCGGCGCCGGCCTGCTGGCGGCCTCCACGGTCGGCATGCCGGCCTTCGCGCAGGGCGCGCCCAAGCGCGGCGGCACCCTCAAGCTCGCCTGGGTAGAAGCCATCGACACGCTGGACCCGCACTTCACCGCGTCGGCCGGATCGATCAAGGTCATCAACAATGTGTTCAACGGCCTGCTGAAGGTCGCCTATGACGGCAAGCGCGTGAGCTTCCTGCCCGACCTGGCCGCCAGCTGGGACATGCCCGACGACAAGACCCACGTCTTCAAGCTGCGTCCCGGCGTGAAGTTCCACAACGGCGATCCCTGCGACGCAGCGGCCGTGAAGTGGAGCCTGGAACGCGTGAAGGACCCGGCGGTGAAGTCGCCGCACGGCTGGAAGTTCGCGCTGCTGGACGGCGTGGATATCGTCGATGACCTGACGGTCCGCATGCGCTTCTCCAAGCCCTACGCCTTCCTGCCCGTGTCGCTGACAGGCAGCACCGGCCGCGCCGGCACCATCGTCTGCAAGCGCGCGGTGGAACAGGACCCCAAGGCCTATGGCCGCATGCCGGTCGGCACCGGCCCCTTCCGGCTCGTCAGCTGGAAGGAGAACAACGCGATCGAGCTGGCCCGCAATCCCGACTACTTCGAGGCGGGCAAGCCCTATCTGGACAGCGTGCAGATCCTGCTCATCAAGGAGCCCAGCGCTGCCGTGGCCGCGATGATGTCGGGCCAGGTGGACGGCATGTCGGTCTGCCCCTTCCAGTTCATTCCGCAACTGCGCAAGAATCCCAACGTCGTCGTGCATGGCCAGGTGGAGGGCAACTATGCCTTCGTGGGCATGAACAATCGCCGCGCCCCCTTCGACGACCCGAACATGCGCCGCGCCGTGGCCTTCGCGATCGACCGCCAGGCCATCGTGCAGCAAAGCTATTTCGGCGAGGCCATCCCGGCCTACACCTGCATCTCGCCGCCCATGTCGGACTTCTATGATCCCGAGATCGCGAAGTCGGGCCGCGGCCAGTTCTTCGACCTGGCGCGCGCCAAGGAATACCGCGCCAAGGCCAAGGTGCAGGGCGAGGTGAATCCGGTGTTCATCGTGACCGACGGCTTCACCGGCTCGGGCGGCATGGGCACGCGCAACGCACAGCTCATCGCTCCCATGCTGGCGCAGATCGGCGTCAAGCCCAAGATCGAACTGGTCGACCGCGCCGTGTGGACCAGCCGCCGCAACGCCGGCGACTTCGACATGTACGACGAAGCGTGGGTGGCCGACCTGGACCCGGACGAGACCATCTACCCGGAGTGGGCCACCGGCAAGCCCTGGAATTTCGTGGGCTACAGCAACCCCGCCTTCGACGAGGCCTGCGTGGCGGCCCAGACCATCCTGGATCCGGCCAAGCGCCGCGACCTGTACGTGAAGGCCGAGGACGTGCTGATGAACGATGCGCCGCTGGCCGTGCTGGCGCACATGAAGGTCTTCAAAATCCTCGCCAAGAAGGTCCAGGGCTTCGAATACGTGCCCGCCGACCTGCTGGACCTGCACGGCGTCTGGCTGGCCTGACATGGGCAAGCAATTGCTGGCGGGCCTGGCGCAGACCGCGCTGGTGCTCCTGGTGGTCTCGGTGGTGAGCTTCGCGTTCCTGAAGCTCGCCCCGGGCGATCCGGTGGCGCTGATGCTGGGCTCGGACTTCTCGCGCGACGCCTACGACAAGCTGTATGCCGACCTCGGCCTGAACCAGCCGCTGCCTGCGCAGTACCTGGACTGGCTGTGGCGCTTCGTGCGCGGCGACTGGGGCATGTCGTATGTCAGCCACCAGGACATCTTCGAGCAGGCCGTGCTGCAGGCCCTGCCCGTGACGCTGGCGCTGGCCGGACTCTCCCTGTTGCTGGCCCTGGCGGTCGGCATTCCGCTGGGCGTGGTGGCGGCCGTGCGCCGCAACACCTGGGTCGACATGCTGGCCAGCACGCTGGCCATCGGCGGCAACGCATTTCCCAGCTTCTACCTGGGTGTCGTGCTGATCTGGATCTTCGGCGTCTCGCTGGGCTGGTTCCCCACCATGGGTTTCGTCGCGCCCTGGGATGACCTGGGCGCCGGGCTGTGGCACCTGGCCTTGCCGGCCGTGACCCTGGGCGCCTGGTATGTCGGGCTGATCGCCACCGTCACGCGCTCCAGCCTGCTGGAAGTCCTGGAGCAGCCCTACATGGCGGCGGCGCGTGCGCGCGGCGAGCCGGCATGGCGGGTGATCTGGGTGCACGGCATGCGCAACGTGATGATGCCGCTCGTCACCGTGATCGGCCTGCAGCTGGGCGGCATGCTGCGCGGCGCCGTCATGACCGAAGTCGTCTTCACGCTGCCCGGGCTGGGCATGATGATCACCTCCGCCGTGCAAGGCCGCGAATACATCGTGGTGCAGGCCGGCATCATGATCACGGCCCTGCTCTTCATCGTCGTCAATTTCGCGGTCGACCAGACCTACGCGATCCTGGACCCGAGGCTCAGAAAACATGGCCGCTGACCTTGCCCCCGCCAAGGCGGCATCTGCCCCGCCGCCCAGCCGGCTACGCCGCGCCTGTCGGCAGTTGCGCCGTCAGAACAAGGCGATGATCGGCCTGGTCATCGTGTCGGTCTTCGTGCTGGCCGCGCTCTTCGCGCCCTGGCTCGCCACGCACGCCCCCACCGACCAGGACTTCATGGCCGCCATGCAGCCGCCATCCGCCGCGCACTGGCTGGGCACCGACTCCTTCGGCCAGGACATGTACAGCCGGCTGCTGTATGGCGCGCGCTCGGCCCTGTGGATCGGCTTCGCCTCGGTGGCCCTGGGCCTGGTGGGCGGCGTCGCGCTGGGCCTGCTGGCCGGCCTGCGCGGCGGGCGCACCGAATGGTTCGTGATGCGCGTGGTCGACGGCCTGCTGGCGTTTCCCGAACTCATCATGGCCATGGCCTTCATGGCGATCTTCGGCCTGGGCCTGTCCAACGTGGTCTACGCGCTGGGGCTGTCCTTCGTCGGGCCGTTCGCCCGCATGGTGCGCGCCGACGTGCTGCAGGTGAAGGGCCGGCCCTATGTGGAAGCCGCCAGGCTGATGGGCGTGCCCGGTCGCGACATCGTGCTGCGCCACGTGCTGCCCAACATCGCCTCGCCCATCCTCATCCAGGCCGGCATGCGCGTGTCCATCGCCATCCTGCTGGGCTCGGGCCTGTCGTTCCTGGGCCTGGGGGTGGTGCCGCCCACGCCCGACTGGGGCCTGATGATCTCGGAAGGCCGGGGGTTCATCACCCTGGCGCCATGGATCTCGGGCATCCCCGGCCTGGCGCTGGCCATCCTGCTGGTCGGCCTGAACCTTTTTGCCGAGGGCCTGCGCGACGCGCTGGACCCGCGCACCCGACAGGACTGAGGCGATGATGCTTGCTCCCTCCCCACTGGCATTCGGCCTCGATGACGACATGCCGGCCCCATCCGCCAATGCCACGCCCGGCGCATCTTTGTTGTCGGTGGAACGCTTCACCCTGCGCCGCCGCGGCGTGGCCGTGCTGGACGACGTGACGCTGGACTTGCCGCGCGGACAATCGCTCGCGCTCATCGGCGAATCGGGCGCCGGCAAGTCCACGCTGGCATTCGCCGCCATGGGCCTGTTGCGCCCGCCCGAAGTCGAACTGGAAGGCGCGCTGCATGTCGGCGGCACCGACATCGCCACCGCGCCCGAAAAACACCTGCGCACGCTGCGTGGCTCGCGCATGGGCCTGATCTTCCAGGACGCCACCGCCGCGCTGAATCCATGCTTCACCGTGCTGCAGCACCTCGCCGAACCGCTGCGGCGCCATCGCGGCCTGTCGCGCGCGGCCTGTCGCGAGCGCGCCCGGGCCTTGCTGGAAAGCGTCGGCATCGCGGACCCGGCCCGACGCCTGGATGCCTATCCCCACGAGCTATCGGGTGGCATGCAGCAACGCGTGATGATCGCGATCGCGCTGGCCTGCGAGCCCGAACTGCTGATCGCCGACGAACCCACCAGTGCACTGGACGTCACCATCCAGGCGCAGATCATGACGCTGATCCTGGAGCGCGTGCGCGCGCTGGGCGCCTCGGTGATCTTCGTGCTGCACGACCTGGCGCTGGCAACGCAGGTCGCGGATCGGGTGGCGGTGATGTATGCCGGCCAGATCGTCGAAACCGGCCCTGCGCATGATGTCCTGCAGTCGCCGCGCCATCCCTATACCCAGGGTCTGCGCGCCAGCGCCATCGAGTTCGGCGCGCAACGCCTGCGCCCCATCGCCGGCGTGGTGCCGCCGCTGTCGGCCATGCCGCAAGGCTGCCGCTACGCGCCACGCTGCCCGCAAGCCACCGCGCAGTGCAGCCAGCGCCCGGCCTTGTCGCCCCGCGGCGAGCGCCTTGTGGCCTGCTGGCACGCCTGAGTGACACGCCACCATGACGACGACCATGCATGCATCTTCCGCCCCCGACCTGCCGCTCTTTTCCCTCCAGGATGTGGAGAAGGCCTATCCCATCGACCAGGGCCGGCGCGCCCTGAAGGCGCTGGATGGCGTGCGGCTGACCCTGCGCGCGGGCGAGTCGCTGGCCCTGGTGGGCGAAAGCGGCTCGGGCAAGTCCACGCTGGTCCGCGTGATGCTGGGCCTGGAGACCGCCACCAATGGCCGCGTGCGGGTGCGGGGCCACGAGCTGGACCAGATGGATAGCGCCGCCCGCCGCCGCCACGCCCGCGAAGTGGCCTACATCTACCAGGATGCACGTGGCTCGCTGGACCCGCGCATGACGGTCGCGGCCTTGCTGGCCGAGCCCATCCGCCTGCACCGGCTGCGCGATGAGCGCGAGATCCCCGGCCGCGTCGCCGAGCTGCTGGCCCAGGTCGGCCTGCCCGACGAAGTCGCGCGCCGCTATCCCTCCGAGTTGTCGGGCGGCCAGGTGCGCCGCGTTGCCGTGGCGCGCGCGCTGGCCTGCGAACCGCAGGTGATCGTGGCCGACGAATCCGTGGCGGGCCTGGATGTGTCGGTGCAGGCGCAATTGCTGAACCTGCTGCGCGACCTGCAACGCGACAGCGGCATCGCGCTGGTTTTCGTCACCCACGACCTGGGCGTGGCCGCCTACCTGTGCGAGCGCGTGGCGGTCATGTACCTGGGCCGCATCGTCGAGTCCGGCCCCACCGCCAGCATCCTCGGCGCACCGCGCCATCCGTACACCCAGGGCCTGATGGACGCCTTTCCACGCTTCGACGCACCGCTGTCCTCGCCCTTGCGCGGCGAGATCCCCAGCCCCGCCGACCTGCCGCCCGGCTGCCGCTTCCAGTCACGCTGCCCGCAAGCCCGCGCCGACTGCCTGGCCACGGATCCGCCGCTGACCAGCCAGGCCGGCCGCGAGGCCGCCTGTCTGTTTCCCCTGCAACCCGCGGCCAGCGGCATCGCGGCCACCGCGCAAACCCGTTAGCATCCCCACTCGCCTTTCTGCCACACAGGAATCTCGCCGTGCAGTCACCCAACAATCCCGCCCGCGGCACGCGCGGCATGGTCACCACCCCGAATGCCCTGGCCTCGCAAAGCGGCCTGGCCGTCTTGCGCGAAGGCGGCAGCGCCGTCGAGGCCATGATCGCCGCCGCTGCCACCATCGCGGTCGTCTATCCGCACATGAACAGCCTGGGTGGCGACGGCTTCTGGCTCATCAGCCGGCCGGGCCACGATCCGGTCGGCCTGGAGGCCTGCGGCGCCGCCGCGGCCGGCGCCTCGCTGGAAGGCTATCGCGCGCAAGGGCTGGACCGCATTCCCTTTCGCGGCGGCCTCGCGGCCAACACCGTGGCCGGCACGGTCTCGGGCTGGCACGCCGCACACGAATGGGCACGCGCCAACCTGGGCTCGGCGCTGCCCATCTCGCGGCTGCTGGAGGACGCCATCCACTACGCCCGCCACGGCATTCCCGTCACCCGCAGCCTGGCGGCCTGCGTGGCCGCCAAGCGCGATGAACTGATCGATGTCCCCGGCTTCGCGCGTGCCTTCCTGCCCGACGGCAAGGCCCCCGTCGAGGGCGGCCGCCACCTGCAGCCAGCCATGGCCGATACGCTTGCCCACCTGGCCCGCCACGGCCTGGACGATTTCTATCGCGGCGACCTGGCGCAACGCATCGCCGAGGATCTGCACGCCGCGGGCAGCCCCATCGGCCTGGAAGACCTGCGGGCCCACCAGGCGGTCTGGAAAACGCCGCTGGCCATGCCGCACACGCTGGGCACGCTCTACAACATGCCGCCGCCCACCCAAGGCTTGGTGTCGCTGCTCATCCTGGGCCAGCTGAACCGCATCCTGCCCGAACGCTTCGACCACCTGGGCGCGGACTACGTGCACGCCTGCGTGGAGGCCACCAAGCAGGCCTTCGCCATCCGTGACCAGCACATCACCGACCCGGCATTCATGACCGAGACGCCCGACGCCTTCCTGACGCCCGCGGCGCTGGACGCCATGGCCGAGCGCCTGCGGCCGTCGCAGGCCGCCAGCTGGGGCGGCGGGCAAGGCCCCGGCGACACGGTGTGGATGGGCGCCATCGACGCCAATGGCGTCGCGGTCAGCTTCATCCAGAGCATCTATCACGAGTTCGGCAGCGGCGTCGTCCTGCCACAATCCGGCTTGAACTGGCAGAACCGCGGCTGCAGCTTCTCGCTGGACCCGGCTGCGCGCAATCCGCTCGCCCCCCGCCGCAAGCCCTTCCACACCCTGAATCCGGCAATGGCCAGGCTCTCGGATGGCCGCAGCATCGTCTACGGCAACATGGGCGGCGATGGCCAGCCGCAATCGCAAAGCGCCGTCTTCACCCGCATCACCCAGTTGGGCATGAACCCGCAGGCCGCCATCGACGCGCCGCGCTGGCTGCTGGGCCGAACCTGGGGCAATGCCAATGAATCACTGAAGCTGGAGTCGCGCTTCCCGCCTGCCACCGTGGACACGCTGCGCGCGCGCGGGCATGCGGTGGAAGTGCTGTCGGCCTATGACGAAACCATGGGTCATGCCGGCGCGATCGTGCGCACTGCTGACGGCGTGCTGGAGGGAGGCTCGGATCCGCGCAGCGACGGGGCCGCGGTGGGCTGGTAGCCTGGCAGCCCACCCTCCAGGCGCCGCTAGAAGGTGTAGCGCGCCGTCAGCAGGAAGTTGCGTGGCGTCCCGTACCTCGCCACCCCGCCCCAACCAGGGTGCGACCCCAGCGAATGGTAGTAGCGCTTGTCGAACAGGTTCGAGACGTTCAATTGCAGGTCCAGGTTGGACGAAGCCTGGAACCCCACCAGCAGGTTGGCGACGGCATAGGCCTTCTGCTCGATCCTGAAGGGTTGGCCGGCGTTCAGCCCCGCCATGTACGTGCCGCTTTGCCACTGCACGCCGCCGCCAACGCGCCAGCGTTCCCACTCGCCGGACAGGCGATAGAGCGTGCTCAGCTTGAACAGGTGCTGGGGGAACGCGGTGTCGAAGCGCTGTCCTTCGAGACCCGGATCCGCATCGTTGCGCACGTATTCCGCGTCCGTCCAGGTGTAGCCGGCGGCCACCCGCCATTGGCGCGTCAGCTCGCCGGACACTTCGGCCTCGATGCCCTGGCTGCGGACCTTGCCGGTCGGCCCGTAGCAACTGTTGGCCGGGCAGCCCGCCTGGTCCGCCAGGAGCGCGGCCCGGTTCTTCTGCAGGATGCGGAACAGCGCCAGGCTCGTGTTGAGGGTGCCCTCGAAATATTCGCCCTTGATGCCCACCTCGTAGTTCTCGCCGACGATGGGGTCGATCAGGTCTCCCGACAGGGTGCGTTCGGATTGCGGCTCGAATATGTCCGTATAGCTGGCATAGGCGGAATGCCAGGCATCCAGGTCATAGATGACGCCCGCATAGTAGGTAGGATGCCGGGTGACCTGATAGTCCGCAGCCGAGGTCGTGCCCATCCAGCGGGTCCTCGCGTCGTAGTCGTACCAGTCCAGCCGCGCGCCAAGTATCAGCTTCAGCCGATCGGCCGGGTTCCAGCGGGTCGCCAGGAAGGTGCTGCGCTGCTCATGCCGGTATTCGTTGCGCAGCATTTGCAGGTCGAAATCGGGCTTGGGCAGGCTATCCGGCCGCCAGTTGTGGACGTCGATGCCGCTCGTCAGCAGCGTGCCTTGCCCGCCGGCCAGCATCCGATGGGTCTTCTGCAGGTTGGCGCCCCAGATCAGCTCGTGCCGGCGGCCCAGCAGCGTGAAGGGGCCGCTGACCTGCAAGGCATAGTTGGCCGTATCGATCGGCGCGGCGTAATGCGCGCCTGCCTGGCTCCAGGTCCCGTAATTCAGCAGGTGTGTCCCCAGATATTCCATCCGGCTCCACCGCTTGCTGGCGCCGACCCGGATCTTCCAGCCGTTGGCCAGGCGATGTTCCAGGTCCGCGAACAACTCCTTGTTTTCCTTGTCCCAGAACTCCCAGTCATAGCCGAAATAGCTGTTGCGCGGCAGGTGCAGGTCGCTGCCGTCGGCAGCCCACGGCACGCCTCCCCAGGTATTGCGATTGTTGTCGCGCTGCAGCGCGCCTCCCACCGTGAGCAAGGTGCGCGGCCCCAGGTCCGCGGCCAGCGTGGCATACAGCAAGGTCGACTCGTTGTTGACCACGTCGACGAAGCTGTCCTTGTTCTGGTAACCCACCACGGCCCGTCCGCGCACGCTGGCCTGGGCATTCAGCGGGCCGGACACATCCACATCCGAACGGAAATTGTTCCACCTGCCCACGCTGCCCGTCACGCTCATCTGGAAATCGTGGGTGGGCTTCTTGCGCACCATGTTGATCGCCGCGGACGGTGTGCCGGCGCCGGTGGTCAGCCCCGTCGCGCCGCGCACGATCTCCACGCGGTCGTACATGGCCAGGTCCGGCGAGGCCACGGTGTCGCCGTCGTAATAGCTCGGCAGGCCATCGTAGGTCAGGTTCCGGATCCAGAAGCCGCGGGCATAGAACGTGACCCGTTCGCCGCCCGCCTTCTGCATGACGATGCCGGGCGTGCCCTCGACCGCATCCTCGATGTTCACCATGGCCTGGTCATCCATGCGCTGGCGGCTGATGACGCTGAGGCTCTGGGGCGTTTCCCGCATCGACAGCGCCAGCCCAGTCGCCGTGCCCATGGAATGCGTGGTGTACGACCCCGTCCCTTCGGTGGTGCCGTCCAGCGGCGCCGAGGCCTGCACCGTGATGCTGGGCAGCGCGGTGACCGGCGGCATCCCGGGCGCCTTGCGCAGCAGATAACCCGCGGACGTGCGCGTGACGGCAAAACCGCTGCCTTGCAGCAGCAACCGGAAGCCCTCCTCGACGCCGTGGGTTCCCGTCAGGCCGGGCGTGCGCAGCCCTTGCAGATCGGCGGCGTCCATCACGATGGCGGCGCCGGATTGCTGCGCATAGCGGCTCAGTGCCTCGGCCAGCGGTCCCGGCGGGATGTCGTAGTGTTGCGCGGCGCTGTCGGTCCGCCCCTGGGCATGGGCGTCGCTCCCCGGATACGGCAGGCAGGCCGACGCCAGGAAGGCAATGAGCACCGCGGACAGGGATCGGGCGCGGGCGGCCGCGCGCAAGGAAATGGGCTGGCGCATGATGACGGGAAAATTCCTCGGTTCGTTGGTCTCTCGATAGCGTTGACGCACGAGAAACGAAATGTGGAAAATTTCCCTGTCTTTTTTTGCCTTGGGGCGGCGTGAGGCTTTTTTGCTCCGTCTAGGGCTCGCCTGCCGGTTGCCTGTCCACCCACACCAGCCATGGCGACAGCGTGCGCACGCGCAGCTCGGGGAACTGCGCCTGGAGCAGCCGCAAGGCCTGGCGTGTGTCGTCCAGCGGCAAGACCGCGCTTACCCGCCTGCCCACCAGATCGCCGGCGGCATAACGCAGGCTCCCACGATGATGCCGGGCCAGTTCCTCCAGGACCGCGGCCAGCGGACGGTCGGACACCACGAGCTGGTGATGCCGCCAGGCGTCCGACAGGCTTCCCGCATCGATGGACTCCACCGGTCCCAGGCCGTCCGCCCCGATCCGCACGCGCTGGCCCTGCGCGACCTCGAGCTCGGGCAGGCTGCCCGCCTCGCGCTGCGCGGCGGTCTGTACGCCGGCCCGGGATTCGATCATGCTCAGCTCGGTGAACTCGGCATGCCGCGACACCACGAAACGCGTGCCCAAGGCGCGGATGGTGCCGTGCACCGTCGACACGAGGAAAGGCCGTTGCGCATCCTTGGCGACGTCGACCAGCAGCTCGCCCTGGACCAGCTCCAGCGATCGGCGCTCGGCGTCGAAACGGACATTGACGGCGCTGCCGCTGTTGAGCGTGACGGCGGTGCCGTCGGGCAGCGTCTGGGTGCGCCATTGCCCCGCCGGGGACCGCAGGTCGGCCATCAGGTAGCCGACGGGCCAGGCCTGCAAGGCCAGCCAGGCGGGCAGGCACAGGGCCAGCGCCAGGCCCAGGGCAACGATGCCGCGTCTGGCCCGCCGGCGCTTGTGAAATGCCGCGTCGCTTGCCTGCAGCGCGGCGCGCGCCGCGGACCGGCTGGCGTCACGGCGCACCCCGTCCAGCCTGCCCAGCATCCGTTCCATGTCGGCGGCCGCGGCGGCGTGCCTGGGGTCCTCGCGCTTCCAGGCCTCGTACCCACGCTGCGCCTGCGCGCGCGCGTCACCGTCGTCGTCGGTGAGCAGGACGAGCCACTGGGCCGCGCGCGTGGCCAGCGGGTCCTCGTCCTTCGCGGCGGACACGTCGGCTGCGTCCGTCATGGCAGCATGGGCATCTGGCTCGAGGCGGTCCGGCAATGCAGCAGGGCCCGCACCAGGTAGTTCTGGATGGTGCGCTTGGACACTTGCATGTCCTCGGCGATCCGGGCCTGCGTCTGTTCATCCAGGTAGTGCCGCAGGAAAGCCTCCCGGACCTTGTCCGGCAAGCCTTCCAGGGCTGCACTGATCTCCTCCAGCGCCTGGACCGCCAACAGGATTTCCTCGGGCGACGGCGCGCCGGCCTGGGCCGAGGCTGCCAATGCCAGGTCGGCCAGGTACGCCTGCTCTATCACTTGCCGGCGGGAACGATCGACCAGCAGCCGTTTCGCGACAGCTGTCAGGTAGGCCCGCGGCTGTTGCACGCCCAGCAAGGCGTCGCGTGACGCAAGCAGGCGCACGAACGTGTCCTACGCCAGGTCGGCCGCGCGGTGCCCGCAACCCACGCGCCGGCGCAGCCAGGCCAGCAGCCAGCCGTGGTGGTCGGTATAGAGGTTCTCGATCTGCTGTCGGACAGGCATGCAGGGTGCGGCCGGGGCCGGGTCGGGCGCGCAGGAACGTGCGCCACCCTCAAGGAATTGAGATTTGTTCTCAATTATATCGCAGCGCCCGGGCAAGACCGCGGCCGCCCGCCAAGGCACCGCCTATACTCGTGCCCCGATTACCCCCCAACCCTCAACCCTATTTGCCGGGATGTTTGCATGAGCGCGCTGCCCCCTTGCCCGACCTGTCACTCCACACTGACCTACCAGGACGGCGCCTTGCTGATCTGTCCGGAATGCGCACACGAATGGCCGGAAGCCGAGCCTGCCGCCCCGCAGGGAGAGGGCCGGGTCTACCGGGACTCGGCCGGCAACGTGCTCCAGGACGGGGACACCGTCACCGTCATCAAGGACCTGAAGCTCAAGGGCTCGGGCGGCGTGATCAAGATCGGCACCAAGGTCCGGAACATCCGGCTGGTGGATGGCGATCACGATATCGATTGCAAGATCGATGGCTTCGGTGCGATGAGCCTGAAAACGGAATTCGTGCGCAAGGCGTGATCGCGCGGGCCTGTGCCGCGGGCGCGTCAGTCGTCTTCCCGCAAGGTGTGCGCCCTTCCCGGCGCCAGCATGGACAGGATCGCATGCAGCGACGCCGCTTCGATCGACACACGATCGATGACAAGGTCGTCACCCTGCGGAAAGTACTCTTCCTCGCCCGGTTCGTATTCCGGCTGCACGCCAAGCGGCAGGAAGGCACGCATGCCGGACAGCCGGAGGAGATGGTCTTCGGTGTCCGCGTCCGGCATATCAGGCGCTGCATCCTGCACGATCAGCCGCCGCGCGTGCCGCAACGCTCCGGGCGCCCCGCCAAGATGGAAGGGATCGAAAACGCCTGAAGATGTCACGCCCGCCACCGACAGCGACACCTCGGCCACCTCTTCCTCGAAGTTCGTCCCGCCATAGGCTTCCAGCGCAGCTTTCATGCCGCCGTCCAGCGCATTGAGCAGCATCTGGAAATCCGCCGGGTCGTTGTCGTTGGCGCTGATCACGAGCCGCAAGGCAATCACGAGCAGGTCATGCGGCAGCGGCTCCGCGGCAAGCCTGACCTCCAGCAGGTCACCCGCAGGCGCCGCGACGGTGGCAACAAGGCCTCGCATGCCAAGCAAGCCCCTGCCGGCCAGCGCGACCAGGCTGTCGAAGGTGTCCTGCAGATCTTCCACCCCTTCGCGCGCGTGCCCCCTGGCCGCCCTGCCCGCGCTGTAGCGCAGGACGATCCTTGCCTCACCCTGCCTGGCAGGCGTGGACGTCCAGGACAGCTTGTCGATGTACTTCTGCAGGGTCATCCGAGTGCTCCGTCCGCCAGAAACGGCAACGTCGTTCATGCCGCATGGTAACGGCACGGCGGGCGCGACGACAGGAGGGCTATGGGAGTGCTTTCAGGGACGTCGGGGAAGCACCAGCGCCTGCGAAGGATCGAGGACCTGGGGAACCGCCGAGTTTTTTCTGGAAATGACCGTCATGCGACGGTGGCGCGCCCGACAGGAATCGAACCTGTATCAAGAGCTTCGGAAACTCTCATTCTATCCATTGAACTACGGGCACCGCAGGGCAACATTGTACATTGCCTCCAGGAAAGCTGCTCGTCAAGCTCCCCGCGCCCCGCCCCGGGGCCGCCGGTTCACGCGCGGCCACCCTAGGGGAAACGCGCCCCTCCGACAGGGGTCGGCCAGGGCGGTTCTCGTTATAATCTGGCGTTTGCACGCCAAGCTGGCCCCATTTGCGTGACGCTTGGTAGAAGTAGATCAATAAAAGTCGTCGAGGCAGACAGCAAGCATCGCTGCCACCCAGCAAAATAACCGGGCATCCCCTAGACCCGACTTGCATGGATTTGGTCATGAGCAACGAGCAACAACACGCAGAAGAACACGGTTCTCTCATCAAGACCCCAAAGCAGTTGGTCGTCACGGTAGTCCTCGCATTCATCATCCCCATCGCCATCATCATCCTGCTGGTCCACTTCGTGACCTCGGGCGTGAAGGTCGGCGCCGGCTCCGACGCCCTGGGCGAGGAAGCCACCAGCAAGCGCATCGCCCCCGTGGCCAAGCTCGAACTGGTCGACGCCAGCGCGCCGCGTGAATTGAAGACGGGCGAACAGGTCTACACCTCCACCTGTGCGGCCTGTCATAACGCCGGCACCGCCGGCGCGCCCAAGCTGGGCGACAACTCGGCCTGGGCCAAGTACATCAAGGAAGGCTACGAGACCATGCTGAAGGTCGCCATCACCGGCAAGGGCGCCATGCCCGCCAAGGGTGGCAATCCGACGCTGGACGACGTCGAGGTCGCCCGCGCCGTGGTCTACATGGCGAACAAATCGGGGGCCTCCTTCGAGGAACCAGCGGCGCCCGAACCTGCCGCGGAAGGCGAAAAGAAGCCCGACGCGCCCGCCGCAGCGGCGGCTCCTGCTCCCGCCGCGGCCGCGCCTGCCGCCCCCGCCGAAGCGCCCCAGCCTGCCGCGCAGGCCGAGGCCAAGCCCGCCGCTGACGCGCAAGCCGTCAACCCCGCCGGCGAAAAGCTCTACAAGAGCACCTGTTTCGCCTGTCACGGCGCGGGTGTCGCCGGCGCACCCAAGTTCGGCGACAAGGCCGCCTGGGCCAAGTACATCGCCACCGGCGAGGACGCCATGATGGAAGTGGTCATCAAGGGCAAGGGCGCCATGCCGCCCAAGGGTGGCGCCGCCAACGCCAGCAACGAAGACCTGCTGGCCGCCGTGCGCTACATGGTGAACGCCGCCAAGTAAGCCTCGTTCCCCTGGCATTTCCCGAACCCCGGCCTCGTGCCGGGGTTTGTACTTTGGGCCGTCAAAACGGCCTTTTTTTCATTTTCACCCGGCTTAAATACCATTCAAAAGGACGTTTTTTGCGTTCTCGCCACACACCCTAGGGTTTTCCCTAGAATTCTCCTTGCCCACCCCTAGGGATTACCCTATACTCGTTTTCACTTAGTCGTAAAACGCAGTTCTCAAGCAAGGAAACCACCATGGCACACGCACTCAACTCGAACGTTCGGCTGACCGACACGCTGGAACGCGACATGCTGCGTAACGCCCTCTCCGATCGCCCGCTGATTCTGTCCGCGATCGCTGCTGGCGCCGCGCGTCGCACCTGGAAGGCCATCACCGCTACCGCTGACTTCTTCGCCGAAGTGAACGACAGCATGGTCCGCGCCCGCCAGCAAAGCGCCCGCTACTCCGGTTCCGACTGGTAATGTGAAGCAGGCTCCCTCGGGAGCCTTTTTTATTGGGCCAGGATGCCAGGCGTCCTGGTTCGATGGCCGGCATCCGCCCGACTTCCCCTCGGGTGTTTTCCCATCGCCGGCACAAGGCTGAAGCGCCCGTCTCGTACCGGCGGGCCTTGCCATCGTGTACTGTCCGCGACACTGCGGAAAGGCCCACTATCACCGTGGGCCGGAGTACGCTATAAAACACATTACAAAATGTACAAGCGGCGGCCAATGAGGGCATGACCGCAACGCCTGGGGGAAGGGCATGGAGGTCCGGAATGGATCCCTTGCCGGCTGTCTGACGCATGAAGCGCAATGTCTTTTTTCGGCTGCTCGCGCGGCTGAGGGTCGGCCGCAAGCTGCTGCTGATCTATCTGCTTGACCTCACCGCCGTCGTCTACATCAGCGGCATCCTCATCCACGAAAAAACCCTGTCCATCGATTTCTCCGACAAGGAGATCCTGGGCAGCGCCTATATCACTGCCGTGCGCGACACGCTGGTCGACGTCGCGCTGGCCGGCGCCGGGCAACCCGCCACGCCCGACGCCCTGGGCAAGGCCCACACGGCGCTGGCCACTGCCGAAACCCAGTACGGCGCCAACATGCAAAGCGCCGAATTGAACGCGCGCCTGCGCGCACAGCTGGAACGGCTGTCGCTCTCGCCTGCCCCCGACTACGACGCGCTGGCCGAAGCCCTGGATGCCTGCCGGGCGCTGATCACACGCGTGGGCAACCAGTCCAACCTGATCCTGGATCCGGACCTGGACAGCTACTACGCCATGTCGCTGTCCATCCTGCGCTACCCCGCGTTGCTGCACGCGGTCAACAGCATCGGCCACCTGCTGAACGACACCAATCCCGCCTTGCAATCGGACGAAGCCGTGCGGGTCCGCTATCTGCTGCTGGAAGGCCAGCTCGATGCGGTCCTGCAGGGCCTGCGCTCGGACTACGCCGAAGCCGGCGCGGTCAATCGCCAGCTAGGCGTTGCGCTGACGCCCTCCATCCAGCACCTGCTCGCCACGGTCGATGCCTATCGCCGCACGGTGCATGACGTGCTGAACCATGAAGCGGGCGTGCGCAACGAAGCGGCATTGCTGGCGGCGGGCGCCGCGCAGCAGGCCGTGGTCCATGCCGCGGACGCGGCATGGATCGTCACGGCCGACCGGCTGGACGAACTGCTCCACACCCGCGTCAGCGGTTTGTACTCAAGGATGTGGCTGCATCTGGGCACCGCCCTGTTCCTGCTGATCAGCATTCTCTTCATGGTGTATTTCGTCGCCCAGCAGATCTCCTGGCCGTTGCGACAACTGGCGCGTGTCATGGACACGGTGCGCCGAACCGGCGACCACACGCAACGGGCGTCGTGGAACAGCCAGGACGAGATCGGCCAGCTGGTGCGCGGCTTCAACGACATGCTGGAGCAACTGGACCGCGAACGCGACGCCCAGAAGGAACTGGCCGCCACGGCCCGCGCGTCGGCCGCGCAGCATTCGCTGGTGGAAGCCACGCCCGTGCCCATGATGGTGACCTCGGTGCCTGGCCATGAAGTGCTGCACGCCAACCAGCCCGCCTTGTCGTGGCTGGGCGGACGCACGACGGACCCGTGGATGCACGGGCTGGACTCATCGGTGCGCGCACGGTTCTTCCAGCAACTGTCCGACCACGACGCCGTCGATGAATTCGAGGTGCTGTGGCGCGCCGGCGCCGAACCCACCTGGGCCATGCTGTCCGCGCGGCGCCTGCATTTCCAGGGACGCGATGCGATCCTGACGGCGTTCACGCCCATCAACCAGATCAAGCTGATGGAGCAACGGCTGGAACTCTGGGCCAAGGTCTTCGAGGCCTCGTCCGAGGCCATCCTGATCCTCGACCACGAGCGCAAGCTGCTGAGCGCCAACGCGTCCTTCTATCGGTCCACGGGTTTCAGCACCGCGGACGTGCTGGGCAAGGTGCCGGGCTTCATCGCTGCGGAGTCGCGCAATGGCTCCGTCATGGAAAACCTCGTCGCCTATGTCGAGCCTTCCAGCACGTGGAGCGGCGAGGCCCAGATCCGCCGGCGCCAGGGCGGCGACTATCCGGCCTGGCTGATGATCAGCGCCGTGCGCGACAAGCAGGCCGACGTGTCGCACTACATCTGCACCGTCATCGACATCACCGACCGCAAGAAGAGCGAGGCGCGCATCCGCTTCCTGGCCGAGCACGACGTGCTGACGCAACTGCCCAACCGGGCGCTGTTCACGAAACAGCTGGCCGCGTCACTGGAAAGCGGCGAGCGGACAGGCCGGCGCTGCGCCGTGCTGTTCATCGACCTGGATCGCTTCAAGGATATCAACGACTCCCTCGGCCACCACGTCGGCGACGGCTTGCTGAAGTCCATCTCGCGCCGGCTGCTGCAGGCCGTGCGCAGCGGCGACACCGTCAGCCGGCTGGGTGGCGACGAGTTCACCATCATCCTCAATGGTGTCACCAACCAGGCCGACGTCGAGCACCTGATCGGCGAGCGCCTGATCCCGCTCGTGCGGGAACCCCACGAGATCGGCGGCGTCACGCTGCAGGTCTCGTGCAGCGTCGGGGTGGCGATGTATCCGGACGATGGCCTGGACATCGATACGCTGATGCAGAACGCCGATGCCGCCATGTACCAGGCCAAGGCGGCGGGCCGCAATCTCGTGAAGTTCTTCTCGGCCGAGATGGCCGAGCGCGCCCGGCTGCGGCTGGCGATGGAGGCCGGCCTCAGGACCTGCGTGGCCCAGCGCGAACTGGCACTGGCCTTCCAGCCCTGCGTCGATGCCGCCCACGGCGCAATCGTCGGCGTGGAGGGCCTGCTGCGCTGGACCTCGCCTACGCTGGGCGCCATCCCGCCAGGCCAGTTCATCCCCATTGCGGAAGATACCCGCCTCATCATTCCCATCGGCGCCTGGGTCATCGACGAGGCCTGCCGACAGATGGCCGTGTGGCGCGACCAAGGGTTGCCTGCCCTGCGCACCTCGATCAACCTTTCCGCCATCCAGCTGCGCGACCCGGGCCTCATCGACACGTTGCGCGCCTGCCTGGACGCGCATGGCATCCCACCCGAGCTGCTGGAGCTGGAGATCACCGAGACCGTGCTGATGAGCAATGCGGAGAATTACCTGGACGTGATCCGGGACATCCGCAAGCTGGGCGTGAAGCTGTCGCTGGACGACTTCGGCACGGGGTATTCCAGCCTGAGCTACCTGAACCGCTTCCCGCTTGACCGCCTGAAGATCGACCAGGCGTTCGTGCGCGGCATGCTGGATTCCGCCACCGACCTGGCCGTGGTGAAGGCCATCATCGAACTGGGCCACGAGCTGGGCCTGCGCGTGGTGGCCGAAGGCGTCGAACGCGAGGAAGAGGCGCAGGCGCTGTGCAGCATCGGCTGCGACGAACTGCAAGGCTATCTGTTTGGGCGCCCGATGCCCGGCGCGCAACTGCCGCAATGGTGCGAGGACGCGGGACGCCTGGCGGCGGAAACCTGAGCGCGGCTTCGAACGGCCAGGCCGCCGGCGTTCAGCCGCGCTTGTTCAGCAAGGCCTTGAGCATGCCCAGCCGTTCTTTCGGGCTGAGATGGCTGGCCGGGTCCGCCCCTTGCGGTGCGGTGCCCAGGCCCATTTCCTCGATGAAGCGAGAAGGCTCGCGCACCACGTCCTCGCGGGCGCGCCGGCGCTTCTTGCACCAGCTGAGGTTCAGGCTGCGCTGCGCGCGGGTGATGCCCACGTACATCAGCCGGCGCTCTTCCTCGATGCGCGCGGCCAGCGATTCCGCGGCCCGCGCCGGATCGCCCTCTTCGTCGTCCTTGCCCATGTGCGGCAGGAGCCCTTCTTCCACGCCCGCCAGATAGACGTGCGGATACTCCAGGCCCTTGGACGCATGCAGCGTCGACATCTTCACCGCGTCGGGCTCTTCCTCGTCATGCTGGCGCTCCAGCATCGTGATGAGCGCCACGTGCTGCACGAGCTCGAAGAGCGTATGGCCGTCTTCCTCGGCCTTGCGCTTGAGCCAGCCCACCAGTTCCAGCACGTTGTGCCAGCGTGACTGCGCCGGCCGCTCTTCCATGGTGTCGTACAGGAAGCGCTCGTAGTCGATGGCGCCAAGGAGATCGTCCAGCAGCGGTCCGGCAGGCTCCGCCTTGGGGGGCGGGCGCCCTTCGACGCCGCGGCCCGCGCGCCATTGCATGCGCTGGATGAACTCCGCGAACACGCGCAGCGGCTCGATCTGGCGCGGCTGCAGGCGGGTTTCCAGGCCTTGCTCGAAGACGGCCTCGAAGAGCGACACCTCACGCTCGGCAGCATAGGTGCCCAGGGCCTGCAAGGTGGCCTGCCCGATCCCGCGGCGTGGGGTCGTGGCGGCCCGGATGAAGGCGGGGTCGTCCGCATCGTTGGCGATCAGGCGCAGATAGGACAACACGTCGCGCACCTCGGCCTTGTCGAAGAAGCTCTGGCCGCCCGCGATCGTGTACGGGATCTTCAGGTCGCGTAGCGCCTGCTCGATGATGCGGGCCTGGTGGTTGCCGCGGTACAGGATGGCGAAATCCTTCCAGCTGGCCTGGCGCTCGAAGCGCGAGGCCGAAATCTTCATGGCGATGCTCTGGGCTTCGGTTTCCTCGTCGTTCATCGGCGAGATCACGATGGGCTCGCCCACGCCCAGGTCCGACCACAGCTTCTTCTCGAAGAGCTTGGGATTGCGCTCGATGACGCTGTTGGCCGCGGCCAGGATGCGCTGCACCGAACGGTAGTTCTGCTCCAGCTTGATGACCTTCAGCTGCGGATAGTCCGTCGTGAGCTTGGCCAGGTTCTCGATGGTGGCGCCGCGCCAGGCATAGATGGCCTGGTCGTCGTCGCCCACCGCGGTGAACATGGCGCGCGGGCCGGTCAGCAGCCGCACCAGCTGGTACTGGCACACGTTGGTGTCCTGGTATTCGTCCACCAACAGGTAGCGCACGCGGTTCTGCCAGCGCTCGCGCACCGTGTCGTTGCTGGCAAGCAGTTGCGCGGGAATGCGGATCAGGTCGTCGAAATCCACGGACTGGTAAGCCGCCAGCGTCGCGTTGTAGCTGCGATAGACCCGGGCGGCTTCGGCCTCGCCCGCGGTGGCGGCCGTGCGCTCGGCCTCGTCCGGATCCACCAGGCCGTTCTTCCACAACGAGATGGCCGACTGCACGGCACGCAGCCGGCCCTTGTCCGTGGTGGCCAGCATCTCCTGGATGATGGCCATGGCGTCATCCGCGTCCAGGATGGAGAACTGCGGCTTCAGCCCGGCATTGCGGGCTTCTTCCCGCAACAGGCGCACGCCCAGCGAGTGGAAGGTGCTGATGATGAGACCCTTGGCCATCTTGGGATCGACCAGGGTCTTCACGCGCTCGTCCATCTCGCGCGCGGCCTTGTTCGTGAAGGTCAGCGCCACGATGTTGCGGGCCATGTAGCCGCAATCGCGCAGCAGGTAGGCCATCTTCTGCGTGATGACGCGCGTCTTGCCGGAACCCGCGCCCGCCAGCACGAGGCTGGGGCCATCCAGGTAAAGCACGGCTTCGCGCTGCGCCGGGTTGAGCCCGGCCGGCACGGAATTGGGGGTGGTCATTCTTTCAGATCTCCAGCGGATCCACTTCAAGCAGCCAGCGTGCGCGGCCGTCAGCAGCCAGCGCGGGCAACACGCCCACCCAGCGGCGCAGGAACGCCAGCAGGGCGGGGCGGCTTGCGCTTTCCAGCAGCAATTGGGCCCGCTCGACATTGGCCACGCGGACGACGCGCAGCGGCACTGGATCATATAGCGTCACGCCGCCCGGCAGGCCCGCCTCGGCAAGGACATTTTCAGCCTCGTCGCGCGCACGCTGCAGGAAATCGATTGCCTGCGCCAGCTCGCGGGCTTCCGCGGACAGCAGCGCCTGGAAGGCATAGGGCGGCAGGCCGACACTTTCGCGCTCGGCCAGCGCATGCCGGGCGAAGCCTTCGTAATCGTGACGCAGCAAGGATTGATAGACGGATTGTTCCGGATAGCCCGTCTGGATCAGGACTTCACCCTGGCCACCGTGGCGCCCAGCGCGCCCCGACACCTGCATGAGCTGGGCGAACAGGCGTTCCGGGGCCCGGAAGTCCTGCGAGAACAACATGGAATCGGCGTTCAGCACGCCAACCAGCGTCAGGTTGGCGAAGTCGTGGCCCTTGGCCACCATCTGCGTGCCGACCAGGATGTCGACCTCACCGGCATGCACCTGGGCGAACAAGGCCTGCGCGCTGCCCTTGCGGCGGGTGCTGTCGGCATCGATGCGGGAAATGCGGGCGGCGGGGAGTTTCTCTGCCAGGTATTCCTCGACCCGTTGCGTGCCCCGTCCCATGGGCTTCAAGTCCTGGTCGCCGCAGTCGGGGCAGGCGCGCGGCACGCGCGCCTGGTAGCCGCAATGGTGGCATTGCAGCCGGTGCATGCCGTGCGAGCCGCGATGCAGCACCGTGAATGCCGTGCAGCGCGTGCATTGGCTGACCCAGCCGCAGGAGGCGCAATGCAGGGCGGGCGAATAGCCGCGCCGGTTCAGGAACACCAGCGATTGCTCGCCGCGCGCCAGGCGGTCGGCAATGCCATCCAGCAGTTGCGGCGACATGCCGTTTTCCATCGGCAGCCGGCGCGTATCCACCAGCCTGACCGCCGGCAGGCTGGCCGCGCGCGCGCGCGTCGGCAGGCCGAGCCGCGTGTAGTGGCCGCGCGTGGCGTGATACCAGGTCTCCAGCGCGGGCGTGGCCGAGCCCAGCACGACGGCGGCAGCCGCATCGCGGCCGCGCCAGACGGCCAGGTCGCGCGCGGAATAGCGCAGGCCGTCCTGCTGCTTGTACGAGGTGTCGTGCTCTTCGTCCACGACGATGAGGCCCAGGTCTTCCAGCGGCGCAAACACAGCCAGGCGCGTGCCCAGCACGATGCGCGCACGCCCATCGACCGCCCGCGTCCACGCCTGCAAGCGCTCGCCCTCCGACAGGCCGCTGTGCAGCACGGCCAGTCCGTCCGCGCCTGCGACCCGTTCGAGGCGCGCCCGCAAGGCAGCCTCGAACTGCGGCGTCAGGTTGATTTCCGGCACCAGCATCAGCACCTGGCGGCCGCGCGCCAGCACCTGTTCGGCGGCGCGCAGGTAGACCTCGGTCTTGCCGCTGCCGGTGACGCCGTGCAGCAGGAAGGCGTGGAAGGCCGGCGCGCCGACGATGGCGTCCACCGCCGCCTGCTGCGCCTCGTTCAGCGTGGGCGGCTGGTCAGCCGCGGCATCGTCGCGCGCCGTGCGCTTGCGCCTGGCCTGGCGCGCCACCGGCCCGCCCGAGGCCCGCTTGCCCTGGTAGGCCGAGACCTTGCGCAACGGTCCCGGCAAGGCCGGCAGCATGACCTCGCCCAGCGGGCGCTGGTAATAATCCGCCGCGAACCGCGCCAGGCGCATCCAGCGCTCGGACAGCGGCGGCAGGTCGTCCAGCACCTGCTCCACATCCTTGATCTGGCTGGGCTCGTATCCCGGCTCAGCCGGATTGTCCACCACCACGCCGATCAGTTTGCGCCGCCCGAAAGGCACGATCACCCGCGTCCCCGGCTCGACCGGCGCCACATGGCGGTAATCGAACGGCCCCGGCAAGGGCACATCCAGCACCACGCGCACCCACGCCGCGGGCGGCACCATGGCGGTGCCTGCAGCGTCGATCAGGGGAGCGGTCTGGGACATCGGCGAGACGAAAACGGGAACGACCCGAGTCGCAACTTAAAGTGGATTCTCGGAGTTCGCCCTAAGAGATTGTTAGATCGGGGCTAGCAAAACCTTTTCCCGCCAGCCTGTGGATAACTTTGGGGAAAAGGCATTGAACAAGTGCTGAAGGGAAATAACACAGCTTATGCGGCAGGTCAAAAACACTTTCTGAATATAGACTTAATCATTTCACATCAATGACTTACGGCTGCATTCAGATCTCCGCTCTCTTCTGTGTGGGGTATTCCCTGAATTGCAATTTCCTGTGCACAAGTGCTCAGGGGTGCAGCCCGCCTGGGCAGCATTTCCGACGGGAGCGACCACTTACCTCAGGCATGCAGCCCCGCGCTGTAGTGGTGGACCTCGTCCACCAGCGCGGCAACCGCCTCCGGCGGCGTGTACTGGGAAATGCCATGGCCCAGGTTGAAGACGTGACCGCCCTGACCCACCGGACCGAAAGCGTCCAGCACGCGGCGGGCTTCGGCGCGCACAGCGGCTTCGCCGCCGAACAGTGCCATGGGGTCCAGGTTGCCCTGCAGCGCCACCCGGTCCTGTACCCGGCGGCGCGCGGCGCCCAGGTCCACCGTCCAATCCAGGCCGACGGCATCGCAGCCGATGGCGGCGATCTGTTCCAGCCAGATGCCCCCGCCCTTCGTGAACACGATGACGGGCACGCGGCGCCCTTCGCGCTCGCGGATCAGCTTGTCGACCACGCGCTGGGTGTAGGCCAGCGAGAACTGCTGGAACAGGCCATCGGCCAGCACGCCCCCCCAGCTGTCGAAGATCATGGCAGCCTGGGCGCCGGCTTCGATCTGCGCGTTCAGGTAGCGCGCCGTGGTTTCGGCGTTGATCTCCAGCATGCGGTGCAGCAGGTCGGGCCTGGCGTACAGCATGGTCTTGATCTGGCGATAATCGTCGCTGCCCTTGCCTTCGACCATGTAGCAGGCGATGGTCCAGGGACTGCCGGCAAAACCGATCAGGGGCACCTTGCCGCCGAGTTCACGGCGGATGAGGCTGACGGCGTCGAAGACGTACTGCAGGCTGTCCAGCTCGGGCACGGCCAGCTTGGCCACGTCGGCTTCATTGCGCACGGGATGGGCGAAACGGGGGCCCTCGCCTGCCACGAAATCCAGGCCGAGGCCCATGGCATCGGGCACCGTCAGGATGTCCGAGAACAGGATGGCGGCGTCGAGGTCGTAGCGCGCCAGGGGCTGCAGCGTGACCTCACAGGCGTAGTCCGGGTTCTTGGCCAGGCCCAGGAAAGAGCCGGCGCGCGCACGCGTGGCGTTGTATTCGGGGAGATAGCGTCCTGCCTGGCGCATGAGCCAGAGCGGGGTGTAGGGCACCGGCGCGCGCGACAGCGCGCGCAGGAAGACGTCATTCTTCAGGTCGGGAGCGGACACGGGCATCCTTCTGCGGGCGAAACGTCGATTTTACCCGCCGCGGCTCCTGTAAGCCTGACTTGGCTCAAGCTCTTCTTGGCCCAAGCGCTTATCTGGAGCGGCAATCACTCAAGTGTCACGCCAGACAGCAAGGCCAAAACCCGTCTTGCCGTAACTGTTGCCGTTATAGAACATGTAGCGCTGCCCCTCGTGATCCATCACGTAGGGATAAGCAATCATTTCCGAGTCCCAGCCTGAATCGGAAACCGTAATACCGGCATCCTCCAGGGACAGGCGCCATTGTTTGCCGTCGTCGCTATGCGCGTACCCGATGCGGTATTTCTCCCCCGCTCCTCGGCAGGAGAACCACATCTGATAGCTCCCATCCTTTCCTCGGACGACGGTCGGGCGCGAAAACGCCTGAGCAGCGCCAAGCACATGAGGCACGGCCTGCCCATGACGAGCCCACTGGTGCCCGTCTGCGGACGTCGCCGAACTGATAGCGTGCAACATTTCTCCGTTGCCCGCATCCCAGGTCTCGGTCGAGCCATACCACATGACGTAGCCCCCCTCAGGGGCTTCGCACACCCACGGATAGGACAGGCTGATCGGATCGATGGCGTTCGCGCCAAGGAATGGCTGATCTCCGTCCAGGGTGAGTCGCAACGACGCGTCCATCACCATGCGACCGATGTCCCCACGGAAATGGGAGTCCGGAGGGCTCTGCCACCCCATGAACAGCATGTAGCGAACACCACCAACCGAGTAACAGCATCCGATGCTGATCCCATCCGCATAGAAGCTGCCGGCAGGACCGAACTCAAAAATGGGCGCATCATGCTCCCGGATCACCTGCCGACGCAGGATGTCGATATCTACCGCGCCGACAGACGAACGGTTCGATGCGTCACGCCCCGAATAAAAAACTCGATAGACGTCCTCGTGCAGCCGGACAGGCAGCGGGTTGGCGGCATGCGTCAACAGCTTTGGATGCCTTGTGCGGCCCTCCGGGGTATAAAGCTGGCCCAGTTTTTCCCAGCGTGTTTTCATCGCGTCATGACCTCATCGCCCCGCATCACAGATGCGCAGACAGGAGTTTTTCCAACAGATCATGCGCGGACACGCCATCCTTCCGAGCCTTGGCATACAACTTCGCCTTGACCTCCGCCGACACCCCCTCGATCTGTCCGAAATAGCGTGTTCTGGCGGTGCCGCCCCGGGTCCCCTGATGGGGAACATCGATATTCATGTAAGGCAAGGTCTTCCCTGAAACGTAGCCGATCAGGTAGAAGCAATTACCAAGAACATAGTTCAGCTGGACATCCCTTGCGCCATAGGGCAATGCAGCCATGGGGGCTTCCCGCCCCCAAAGCGCATTGTTCCGGACTGCGACCTCGTAGTATTCGGTGCCTCGCAGATGCGCAGCAATGCCCTCATCGCCGAACACCACCCGCCCACCTTCCTTGCAAACCCGATCCAGTTCCGCGACAGCGACACGCATGTCGCCGCCAAACAGATTGATGCCGCCGAAATGAAAGACGGCATCGAAGTATCCGGTGGGGTAAGGCAAATGAAGCGCGTTCGAAATCGTGAATCCGATGTGAGGCTGCGCATTCTTGCTGGCTGCCTCGAGCACCATCGCCTTGCTCAGATCCTGCGCATGCACTTCGCCAGTGCTGCCCACCTGGTCGGACACAAGCGCAATGTCCTCCCCTAGTCCGCAACCGGCAATCAGGACCCGCATTCCCGGCCCGAGCCGAAGGTGGGACAACAGTTCGGCCCTGAACGCTTCCTCCTGGACGTCGAATGTTTCAAACAGCCAGTTCAGAAAATTCCTGTAGATATCGACCGAATGGGCCGAGTTGTACATTTCCAGATTGTCCCGGTCGAATTGTCCCGCTGCGTGAGGAGCGATGAAATCCACCACGCGCGTGCCATCTCCCACGAATGGATAGAAGATGCCTTGTGAGTCAACGAACCCACCTTCGCGCTCGCGCAACGCCTCGTAGGTATCTGGTGCGACAAGTGCCCCACGGAACACATTGTGACTGGTATCAGACATTCTTCTTTTCTCTTGAAACGAGGTATGCCTCTACCGAAGGAGGCGAACTGTAGCTGAATCCAAGCAGGCTCTTCTCCGACTCCGACAGCGTGCTGGCATCCAGGTTGCCCGGTAATTCGATCTGCTGACGAAAGTAGGGAATCATATAGGCGTGGTTCACGGCTCGTCGATCTGCGTTGCCACGATTCCGTCCACCGCTGTGGAAGAGCATGCAATCCATCACGATGAACTGGCCGGCCTTTGCCTCCACTTGCAAGGCATGCTGCCGCAAATAAGCCTCTGACGGAAACGCAGCAGAACGGTGCGACCCGGGAAGGACAAACGTCGACCCATTTTCTGTCGTGAAATCGTCCATGCAGAACAGTGCGTTCACGGCCAGAGGCGTGCTCGACAGGAAGTGCTGGTAAGGCAGGTCACGATGCCAGGCGCCCTGGTTGTAACTCTCACCCGCCGGATTGATGACGCCATTCTGCTGACTCAGCGCGAACTTGCCCTCGATCAGGCGCTCCAGGAGTTCGAGGAGCACACGATGGGTCGCCAGCTTCAAGAACAGAGGGCCACCGTGCGTCAACAACGCCCGCAAGGTGTGCAGTTCGCCCAGCCTTTTCAGGCGCGCTTCCCCCCAACGCTGTATATAAGCCGCGCGCGCCATATCGAAAGCCTCGGACAATGCCTGGCGCTCGGCCTCGGTATAACCCGAGTCGATCACGGCGTACCCCAGGCGACGGATCTGCTCCGCAACCTCGTCCAATGATGAGTGAAAAACATCGCGCTGGACGACGCCGTATGTACCTTCGGGGATAAGGCTATTGGTTTGCATGGCATTCCAGCAAAGGGCTGATTTCGGCACGACTATAGCAAGGATGACTTTGGAGGATCGACGCAGACATCCCCCGCAAGTCGTCATGCGTTCCGCTGTCTCAACCCTCTTTCGGCTCATTCCGGTCGTCTTCCGCGCCTTGCCTGAACTGCTCCGCATCGATCCGATGCTTGCGCATCAACCCCCAGAATGCCCGTCGGTGCTTGCTGGCCTGGCGCGCCGCCATCGCGATGTTGCCACCCGAGCGGCGCAAGGCCCGGCTCAGGTAATCGTGCTCGAACGCAGCCACCACGCGGCTTTTGGCGGCACGAAACGACAGGGTTTCTTCGGTGGACGGCAGGCTTGCCCTGGATGCCAGCGCGTAGGGCATGTCGGGTTCGGCCAGCCCCGGCGCCCCGCCCGGGGAAGACGTCCCCGCCGCGTCGTTGCCGAGCGATGACCGGGCAGTTGCGGGGCGCACGGCCCCGCCACATCCGGCAAGAGCGCCTGCAGCCAGGGCATCCTTGCGCCGCGCCACACAGGCCAGCCGCAAGCCGAGGTCGTCTCCCTCCAGCTCGACCCTGACGAAATCGCTCAGCCCCAGGCCCAGCAGGTCCTGGATGGCCGCGGCACGCAAGCCGTGGGCCAACCCCAGCAAGGGCACCGGCAGCATGCCATCCGCCGCCGAGAGCGCCATGCGGCTCCAGGCGAGCTGTTCGGGCGCCACCGGCAGGATGGCCAGGTCATACCTGCGCAACACCTGCTGCAGCCGCCAGAGGGCGTCCGGCGCCGGTCCATCGGGCGCCTGGGCAGCCAGCGGCAGGGACAGCAGCCTTGCCCTGGGCAAGGCGTGCTCGCGGCGCGCCATCCAGTCCTTCACCCAGCCTTCCTGCCCGGGCGCCCATAGCACCGCGCAATCGATCACCTGCCGCATCTTCGCTCCCTTGATGTTGCGTGCCCATGCAGGCTACCGCCACTCCAAGGGCTCGGCCATGCGGGGAAGACGCGACACGGGAAACACGGATGGCTGCACTCAGGGCAAGGGCACAGGCAGGAAACGGAAAACAGAAAACAGGAAACCCACCGCGAAGGGTGGGTTTCCTGTGTCCTGCGCCGGCGCGCGAACGCGCCGGTACCGCCCGGCAATACTCAGTGGTGCGAGCGGCCGGATTCGGAGGCCTTGCGGGCCGCCAAGGTCTGCGCGGCCAGCATGGCCAGCTCGGCCTCGACAGCGGCGATGGTCGCCTTGTCGGTGGCCTTGCTCAAGGCTTCCTGGGCGCGCTCGCGCGCGGCCACGGCCTTGGCTTCGTCCAGGTCAGCCGCGCGGATGGCGGTGTCGGACAACACCGTCACGCTGCCCGGCTGCACTTCCAGGATGCCGCCGGCGACGAAGACGCTTTCTTCCTGGCCGTTGTCGGCCCGGACAATCTTCACCGTGCCAGGACGGATCCGCGAGATCAGCGGCGTGTGGCCGGGCAGGATGCCCAGTTCACCCGCTTCACCCGGCAGTGCCACGAACGTGGCTTCGCCAGCGAAGATGGACTCTTCGGCGCTGACGACATCGACATGCAGGGTAGCCATGATGGGGAATCCTTATTGCAGTTTCTTGGCCTTTTCGAAGGCTTCGTCGATCGAACCGACCATGTAGAAGGCCTGTTCCGGCAGCGCATCGCACTCGCCTTCCACGATCATCTTGAAGCCACGAATGGTTTCGGCCAGCGGCACGTACTTGCCGGGGGCGCCGGTGAACACTTCGGCGACGTGGAAGGGCTGCGACAGGAAGCGCTGGATCTTGCGCGCGCGGGCCACGGCCTGCTTGTCTTCCGGCGACAGTTCGTCCATGCCCAGAATCGCGATGATGTCGCGCAGTTCCTTGTAGCGCTGCAGCGTCTGCTGCACGCCACGGGCCACGGCGTAGTGCTCTTCACCCACGACTTGCGGGTCGAGCTGGCGGCTGGTGGAATCCAGCGGATCCACGGCGGGGTAGATACCCAGCGCGGCGATGTCACGCGACAGCACGACGGTCGAGTCCAAATGCTGGAAGGTCGTGGCAGGCGACGGGTCGGTCAAGTCATCCGCAGGGACGTACACGGCCTGGATCGAGGTGATCGAGCCGGTCTTGGTCGACGTGATGCGCTCTTGCAGGCGGCCCATTTCCTCGGCCAGGGTGGGCTGGTAGCCCACGGCGGAAGGCATGCGGCCCAGCAGGGCCGACACTTCGGTACCGGCCAGCGTGTAGCGGTAGATGTTGTCGACGAAGAACAGGATGTCACGGCCTTCGTCACGGAACTTCTCGGCCATCGTCAGGCCCGACAGCGCGACGCGCAGGCGGTTGCCGGGGGGCTCGTTCATCTGGCCGAAGACCATCGCCACCTTCGACTCGGACAGGTTGTCCAGCTTGATGACGCCGGCTTCCGACATTTCGTGATAGAAGTCGTTGCCTTCGCGGGTACGCTCACCCACGCCAGCGAACACGGACAGACCGCTGTGTTCCTTGGCGATGTTGTTGATCAGTTCCAGCATGTTCACGGTCTTGCCCACGCCGGCGCCGCCGAACAGGCCGACCTTGCCGCCCTTCGCGAAGGGGCAGACCAGGTCGATCACCTTGATGCCGGTTTCGAGCAGTTCGACCGAGGGCGACAGCTCGTCGAAGGCGGGGGCGTCCTGGTGGATCGCGCGGCGCTCTTCGGTGGCGATGGGGCCGGCTTCGTCGATCGGGCGACCCAGCACGTCCATGATGCGGCCCAGGGTGGCCGTACCGACGGGCACCGAGATCGGCGCGCCGGTGTTGGTGACAGCCATGCCGCGGCGCAGGCCGTCGGACGAGCCCATGGCGATGGTACGCACCACGCCATCGCCCAGCTGTTGCTGCACTTCAAACGTCAGGCCCTTCTCGGCCACGGCCGAGGTGTCATCTGCCAGCGTCAGCGCGGCGTAGATCTTGGGCATCTGATCGCGGGGAAACTGAATGTCCACCACGGCGCCGATGCACTGAACGATGGTTCCCTTGCTCATGTCGATTCCTTGCTTGATAACTGTCTGACGGAATGCTGCGGCTGCTGATGTCCAGGGACATCAAACGGCTGCGGCGCCCCCCACGATTTCGGAGATTTCTTTCGTAATGGCTGCCTGGCGGGTCTTGTTGTAGACCAGCTGGAGGTCGCCGATGACTTTCTTGGCATTGTCGGAAGCGGCCTTCATGGCCACCATCCGCGCGGACTGTTCGGACGCCATGTTCTCGGCGACCGCCTGGAACACCAGGCCCTCGACGTAGCGCTGCAGCAGCTCGTCGATGACGGTCTTGGCATCGGGCTCGTAGATGTAGTCCCAGCTGTAGCTGGCCTTCACTTCCTCGCCTTCAGCCTCTGCCTTCTTCAGGCCGCTCTGGAACGGATCTTCCAGGCCGTCCGGCAGGGGCAGCAGGCGCAGGAACACGGGTTCCTGGCGCATGGTGTTCACGAAGCGCGTCGTCGCGATGTACAGCGCGTCGATACGGCCTTCCAGGAAAGCGTCGAGCTGCACCTTCAGCGCGCCCAGCAGGCGCTCGAGGTTGGGCTTGTCGCCCAGGCCCACTTCCTGCGAGACCAGGTTGCTGCCCAGGCGCGTCAGCAGGCTCAAGCCCTTGTTGCCAAAGGCCGTGGTCTGGACCTCGATGCCGCGCTCTTGGAATTCCTTCAGCTTGTTCAGCAGCACGCGCGAGACGTTGGTGTTCAGGCCGCCGCACAGACCCTTGTCGGTCGTGACCACGACCACACCCACCGCCTTGGGCTGTTCGGCATGCGCCGCCAGGTAGGGATGGCTGTACTCGGGATTGGCCTGCATCAGGTGAGCTGCGATCTCGCGCACCTTGGTGGCGTACGGACGGCTGGCCCGCATCCGATCCTGCGCCTTGCGCATTTTGGATGCAGCCACCATTTCCATCGCCTTGGTGATCTTGCGCGTGTTTTGCACGCTCTTGATCTTGGTTCGGATTTCCTTGATTCCGGGCATTGCGCTTCCTGTTGAGACGGCCGGGCGGGCCAGGGCCGAGGCGGGCCCGCTAGGCGGGACGGCGCGTCAAGCGCCCCATCCCGCCAGACCAGTCAAAATGCCTTAAAAAGCACCGTGCTTCTTGAATTCCTGGATCGTGCTCGCCAGCTCGACGTCGTCATCCTTGGACAGTTCCTTCGTGTCCTCGATGCGCTGGATCAGAGCAGCGTGCTTGGCCTTCAGGTGATCCTTCAGCGCCTTCTCGAAGCCCAGGATCTGCGAAACCTCGATGTCGTCCAGGTAGCCGTTGTTGACGGCATACAGGGTGACAGCCAGTTCCCAGACTTGCAGCGGCTGGTACTGGGGCTGCTTCAGCAGCTCCACCACGCGCTTGCCGCGCTCGAGCTGGCGACGGGTCGATTCGTCGAGGTCCGAGGCGAACTGGGCGAAAGCCGCCAGTTCACGGTACTGGGCCAGGTCGGTACGGATACCGCCGGACAGCTTCTTGACGACCTTGGTCTGGGCGGCGCCACCGACGCGCGACACCGAGATACCGGCGTTGATGGCGGGACGCACACCCGCGTTGAACAGGTCCGATTCCAGGAAGATCTGGCCGTCGGTGATCGAGATCACGTTGGTGGCCACGAAGGCCGACACGTCACCGGCTTGCGTTTCGATGATCGGCAGGGCCGTCAGCGAACCGGTCTTGCCCTTGACGGCGCCGTTCGTGAACTTCTCGACGTACTCTTCGTTGACGCGCGCGGCACGCTCGAGCAGACGCGAATGCAGGTAGAACACGTCGCCGGGGTAGGCTTCGCGGCCGGGCGGGCGGCGCAGCAGCAGCGACACCTGGCGATAGGCCCAGGCTTGCTTGGTCAGATCGTCATAGATGATCAGGGCGTCTTCGCCGCGATCGCGGAAGTATTCGCCCATCGTGCAGCCGGAGTAGGCCGACAGGTACTGCATGGCGGCGGGATCCGACGCCGAGGCAGCCACGATGATGGTGTATTCCATGGCGCCGTGCTCTTCGAGCTTGCGCACCACGTTGTTGATCGTCGACGCCTTCTGGCCGATGGCGACGTACACGCAGGTGACGTTCTTGCCCTTCTGGCTGATGATGGTGTCGACGGCAACGGCGGTCTTGCCGGTCTGGCGGTCGCCAATGATCAGCTCGCGCTGGCCACGGCCGATAGGCACCATGGCGTCGATGGCCTTGATACCGGTCTGCAGGGGCTGCGACACCGATTGACGGGCGATCACGCCCGGGGCGACCTTCTCGATCACGTCGGTCTGGGTCGCGTTCAGCGGGCCCTTGCCGTCGATGGGAGTGCCCAGCGCGTTCAGCACGCGGCCGCGCAGTTCGGGACCCACGGGCACTTCCAGGATGCGGCCGGTCGTCTTGACGGCGTCGCCTTCCGAAATGCCGGTGTAGTCACCCAGGATCACGGCGCCGACGGAGTCGCGCTCGAGGTTCAGGGCCAGGCCGAAGATGTTGTTGGGGAATTCAAGCATTTCGCCCTGCATCACGTCGGACAGGCCGTGGATGCGGGTGATGCCGTCGGTCACGGAGACGACCGTGCCTTGGGTACGGATATCGGTCGAAGCGCCGATGCCTTCGATGCGGCTTTTCAGCAGTTCGCTGATCTCGGACGGATTGAGTTGCATGTTCAGACTCCTGGAATCCTGTTATCTGGCCTTACGCCGCCAGCGTGTCGCGCATGCGCGCCAATTGGGCCTGCACGGAAGTATCGAGCACCTGATCACCCACGGTGACCCGCACGCCGCCGATGAGCGACGCGTCGAGACTGACCTCGGGCTTCAACTTGCGGCCGAACTTCTTCTCGAGCCCGGCCACCAATTCAGCGACCTGCTCGTCCGACAGCGCGAACGCGCTGGCGATCTCGGCCACGGCGACGCCTTCGTGCCGGTTCTTCAGCACATCGAACTGGCTGGCGATCTCGGGCAGGAGCAGCAGGCGGTCGTTCTGCACCAGCAGTTCGACGAAGTTACGGGCAGCCTGGGGCAACGTCGCCTTGATCAGGCTGAGGAAGAGGTCGACCCGCTGGGCCTGGTTCAGGCGCGGGTCGGACAGGACGGCGCCCACCTCGGGATTGGCCGCGACCTGGGCCAGATCGGCCAGCAGGGAGCTCCAGCCGGCCAGGCTGGTGGCCTGGTCGTTGCGCGCGGCGCCGAACAGCGCTTCGGCGTACGGGCGGGCAACAGTCGAAAGTTCAGCCATGACGTTTCCGATTAGAGCTGGGCCTTGAGCTGGCTGAGCAGCTCGGCGTGGGCGCGGGCGTCGACCTCGCGCTTGAGGATCTGCTCGGCGCCCTTGACGGCCAGTGCAGCCACGTCTTCGCGCAGTTGATCGCGCACGCGTTGCACTTCCTGTTCGGCGTCCTGGCGCGCTTGCGCCTGGATACGAGCACGCTCGGCTTCGGCTTCGCGGCGGGCGGCATCGATCAGTTGAGCGGCCTGCTTTTCAGCGTCGGCGATACGCGTGTGCGTCTCGGACTTGGCGGATGCCTCAATCAGGCTGATGCGCGCCTGCGCCTGAGCCAGGTCGGCCTTGCCCTTTTCGGAGGCGGCCAGCCCGTCGGCGATTTTCTGGCGGCGCTCATCCATCGCCTTCGTCAGCGGCGGCCACACGAATTTCATCGTGAACCAACCCAGGACGAAGAACACGAGCATCTGAAAGAAGATTGTCGCGTTCAGATTCACGGTCGTATTCCTTTAAACCCTGCAGCCCGCGGCGCGTTACACACCGCGTGGCACCAATATTTTTCCGGATGGCGCGGACCCGCCGGGGGTCCGCCATCCGGCTTCAAGTCCCGCCACGAACTGGCGGGCAACGCGCAATCAGACGAAAGGATTGGCGAAGGCGAACAGCATGGCGATACCCACGCCGATCAGGAAGGCGGCGTCGATCAGGCCAGCCAGCAGGAACATCTTGGTTTGCAGCGCGTTCATCAGCTCAGGCTGGCGGGCCGAAGCCTCCAGGTACTTGCCGCCCATGATGGCGATACCGATGCAAGCGCCGATGGCGCCCAGGCCGATGATGAAAGCGCAAGCGAGAGCAACGAAAGCAACGTTGGTCATGACAACTCCTTGGTTAAGAATCTGAATGTCAGAAAAGAAAGTGAAGAGGGGTGCGCCGGGGGACCGGCGCGGGTATTCAGTGTCCTTCGTGCGCTTGGCCGATGTACACCAGCGTCAGCATCATGAAGATGAACGCTTGCAGCAGGACGATCATGATGTGGAAGATCGCCCAAATGGAGCCGGCCAGGATATGGCCGATACCAAGACCCACGCTCATGCCGTTCATGCCCGTCCATGCGCCACCCAGCAGGGCGATCAGCATGAAGACGAGTTCGCCCGCGAACATGTTGCCGAACAGCCGCATGCCGAGGGAGACGGATTTGGCCGCGTATTCGACCAGGTTGAGCATGAAGTTCGCGGGAGCCAGCAGGACGGCGGTGAAGCCATGCGCATGAAACGGCGCGGTAAAGAGTTCCTTGACGAAGCCGCCCGGGCTCTTGATCTTGATGCCGTAATAGAACATCAGGAGCAGCACGCCCAGCGACATGCCCATCGGCACGTTCAGGTCGGCGGTCGGAAGAATGCGGTGGTAATAGAAGGGGTCGCCGTGCTCGGTGCCCAGGCCGGTCCAGGAGAAGATGCGCGGCATCAGGTCGACGGGGACCAGGTCAAGGGCGTTCATCAGAACGATCCACAGGAACACGGTCAGCGCCAGGGGCGCGACGAAGCGACGGGTCGCCTCGCTGGGAACAATACTGCGGGCTTGCGTGTCTACCATCTCGACGAGGGTTTCGACGAAAGCCTGGAAACGGCCCGGCACGCCGGCGGTTGCGCTGCGAGCAGCACGCCAGAGCACGAACACGACGATGAAACCCATCGCCAACGACCAGAAGATGGAGTCGTAGTTGATGACCTCGAACTGGGCGATGGAGCCTTGCTTCTCGCCGATATTGTTCAAGTGCACCAAGTGGTGCTGAATGTAATAGGACTGAGGCGATACGTCGCTTGCAGCAGCCATTGATTCCCTACCCCGAGACTTTGCTGGTCACCGGGGCGCGCGGCGCGTCCCGGTCATGTTGCTTGGATATTCTGCCGCCCGCCTATGACAGCTTGCGGAACATCAGTAATAGTACGTAGCCCTTCAGTGCGCAGAGCAGCCCCACGAGCAGGGCTGGCCACACGATGTGGTCGCCGCCCACGCGGACTATCGCCCAGAGCAGCAACACTGTCAGACCGAGTTTGAGAACTTCGCCGAACAAGAACGTAAAAGGATTTGCACCACCCGGCCGGTAGATATCCAGCAACAGGCGCAGTCCGAAACAGGCATTGGGGATGAAATACGCCCCCGCGCCCGCCAGTGCCGACACACCTGCCGCCGGTCCCGCCACCCCCCAGGCCACCAGCGCCGCAACGAGCGCCATGAGACCCTGGGCAAAGATGGTGCGAAGCAGATCCCGCTTAGCCCTGGCTGCCACGGCAGCGCGCTCGCCCGCGCTCAGGACCACGCCTGGCTTGCCATGACCGTTACCGGCACCGGCTGCCTGACCCGAGGTCCCGACCACATTGACTTGATTGGCGCGCATGCCGCCCAGCCCTGCTTCCGGCATCGCGCCAGGACTTTGTCCAGGCATTGCCACGTTCTTTTCCCGCAAGCGACAAACCAAATAAGTATAGCGTGAATGTTTTTTGACAGGCAAATCGCGGAATCCCAACAGGGGCGCGCCCTGGCGCGACACCGCACCCTGCCTGGGTCCGCCGCGGCACAGCCAAAAAGGGACGGGTCTATGCGGGCTTACCCTGACGCATTTTCCGGGTGCCGAACGCAAAAAACGGCGCCCGAAGGCGCCGTTGTAAAGCCCTGGCCCGCGAACGCGGGGCCGGGCGGTCTCTGCTCGGAGATCAGTCGCGGCGCACCACGGGCGGCACCCACTTGCCGTCCACGGCCTCGGCGCGCGGCCAGTAAAGGCGCAGGTTCAGCGAGAACGCACCCTCCTTGGGCGAAGGCAGCCAGTTGGCACGGCGCTCGCCACGCGGCGCGTCATCGCTGATGTAGATCGTCAGCGAGCCATCCTGGTTGTAGCGCAGCGCATCACGGCTGCCGATGGAGTGGCGGTTGGCCTCGTTGCGGGTGTAGCCGTTTTCCGCGTTGTACAGGTTCAGCGACCAGAAGGCGTTGACGGGCGGGAGCTCGTCCTTCTTGAAATGCAGGACGTAGTCCTCGCCGCCACGCAGCATCTGGCCGTCCGAATCGACGTGCGCGACGGGATAGAGCGCGTCGTCGACCGTGTTGGCGCCCAGGCCGGCATAGGCAATGGCCGCGCGCTGGGTGTAGTCGGTGCCATAGGTGCCGATGCCATGCAGCACGGTGCGCCAGCCGTTCGCGTTCACGCCGGCACGGCTCACGGCCGTATGGATGCGCTCACCCGCCAGCGGCGCGGACAGCGCCAGCGACTCCTGCACCTGGGGATTCAGGTTCGCGAACGGCACGGTGCCATGAGGATCCAGGCCGATGCGGCGCAGGCGCTCCAGCATCGGATAGTCATTGGCGTGCGGCGGATTGATGCGCGCCGCTTCGGCGAAGATGGTGAAGAAGGTGTTGGCATCCATGCGCGCAACCTGCTCGGCGGCGGGCGTCTTGGTATCCCAGACGGGTTGCGGCTGCTGCGCGGGCGGCAAGGGCTGGGGCGTCCAGGCCGCGCCACCGTGGCCCTGCATGGCATTGGGCGGCAGGCGGCGGCCCTGCGCATCGAAGCCCGGCGCGGGCTGCGGCTGCGCGCCTGCCCATTGGCTGTAGGGCGTGGCTGTCAGCGAGGACTGCAGCTGGTTGACCGCGGCGATGTCGTCACGGGCGTTGGCCTGGATGCGCACGCTCAACCAGCCCACGTTGGTGGGGCTGCGCAAGACGGTCACGTTGGCGGGCGCCTGGCCTTGCCATTGCGGCCCGACGATCAGCACCTGCTGCTCGCCGCCACCCGTGGTGCGCGGGCCCAGCGAGGCGAACTGGTCAGTCCACGCGTCGAAGATGGGCGCGAAGTAATAGCGTCCGCCGGTGTCGGGAATGCGAACGAAAATAGGCTCGCGCGACACGTCGAACCACAGGTTCGAGTACAACAGGTCGAAATTGGGCCAGGCGGCATGCGGCGTGTCGGCCGACGGGAACGCGATCTTGTGGCCGAACTGGTTGACCGGCGCGCGGCCGTCACCGGTGGCGCTGCCGCTGGTGGCAATGCGGCGCGTCACTTCCTGCAGGACCAGCGGATAGGCGTAGACGTAGGCGTCGATCGAGATTTCACGCAGTTCCTGCGCGGACATCGGAGCCACGGGTGCGATCTGCGGCTGGGCGCTGGGAGCCGGGGTCTCGGACACCAGGCGCATGCTCGGCGTCGGTTGCTGGCCGTGCACGGCGGTGATGGCGCTCAGGCTGAAGGCACCGGCAAGTACCGCTGCGGCCCAGGTCCGCGAAAAGATGGATTCACGCATGTAAGGCTCCTAGTGTTTGTCATTGCGCGGACATATGACGTTCTCCTGCCATGCTCATGACATGGCGCCCTGTCATCGCCCTCGGATTGCCAAGCCAGAATATTCAAAGAGCCTGCAACAAGGTATAGCGCAAACGTATCAAGCTGAAAGCCCCGTGCAGCAGGCTGCACGGGGCTTTCAGCGCCATGTTGCGGATAGGTTCAGCGGTGCTTGAAGTCGGGCTTGCGCTTCTCGACGAAGGCGGTCGTGCCCTCGGTCTTGTCCTCGGTGGCGAAGAGCGAATGGAACACGCGGCGCTCGAACAGCACGCCCTCGGCAAGCGACGACTCATAGGCGCGGTTGACGCTTTCCTTGGCCATCAACACCGACGGCAAGGACATGCCGGCAATGATCGTGGCGGCTTCCAGCGCTTCGTCCAGCAACTTGTCGGCCGCCACCACGCGCGATACCAGGCCCGAGCGCTCGGCCTCGGCGGCGTCCATCGTGCGCGCCGTCAGGACCAGGTCCATGGCCTTCGCCTTGCCCACCGCCCGCGGCAGACGCTGCGTGCCGCCCGAGCCGGGGATGAGGCCCAGCTTGATCTCCGGCTGACCGAACTTGGCGGTGTCGGCGGCGATCACGATGTCACACATCATCGCCAATTCGCAACCGCCGCCCAGGGCATAGCCAGCCACGGCGGCAATGACGGGCTTGCGCACGCGCCGCAGGGTTTCCCAGTTGCGGGTGATGAAATCGCTGCGATAGACGTCCATATAGGACCAGTCTTTCATCGCGGTGATGTCCGCGCCCGCCGCGAAGGCCTTCTCGCTGCCGGTGATGACGATGACGCCCACCGAGTCATCGGCGTCGTACTTCAGCAGGGCGTCCCCCAGCTCGTTCATCAAGGCATCGTTGAGCGCGTTGAGCGCCTTGGGGCGGTTCAGGGTCAGCAGGGCGACGCGGCCGCGGGTTTCGGCCAGCACCAGGGACTCGGACATGGATGTCTCCTCTTTGGGGGGGAATGGTCGGGATGGAGCGAGTGCGGAACAGGAAGGACTTGGCTTAAGGCTTAAGATTAGGCCATGAAACCGACACCCGCACTACTGTATCGCCTGCAGCCCGCCGATCCGGCGGGCCACCGCTATCGCATCACCCTGACGGTCGACGCGCCCGACCCGGCCGGGCAGCGCTTCACGCTGCCCGCATGGATACCCGGCAGCTACCTGATCCGCGACTTCTCCCGCCAGATCGAGACGATCTCGGCGCGCGCCGGCACCCGCGCCGTGCCATTGACGAAAACCGGCGATCACGGCTGGACGGCGGCGCCCTGCCGCGGACCGCTCACCTTGGCCTACACCGTCTATGCCTGGGACCTGTCGGTGCGCGGCGCGCACCTGGACGACACCCACGGCTTCTTCAACGGCACCAGCGTCTTCCTGCGCGTGGAAGGCCAGGAAGACCAGCCCTGCCTGCTGGACATCGCCGAGCCCGTCGGCATCCAGGGCTGGAAGGTCTACACCAGCCTGCCCGAGGCCCGGGGGATGGCCGGCGCGGCGCGGCGGCACGGCTTCGGCCTGTACGCCGCGCCCGACTACGATGCGCTCATCGACCACCCCGTGGAAATGGGCACGCCGCAAGTCGTGCGCTTCACCGCACACGGCGCCGAACATGAGATGGTCTTCACCGGCGAGATCCCCAACCTGGACCTGGCCCGCATCGCCGAAGACACCAGGCGCATCTGCGAAGCGCAGATCGCCTTCTTCGAACCTCGCACGAAGCGCGCGCCCTTCCTGGACAGCGCCACGCGCTACGTGTTCATGACGCAGGTCACGGGCGACGCCTATGGCGGACTGGAGCACCGCGCCTCGACCGCGCTGATGGCCTCGCGCAAGGACCTGCCGGCACGCGGCCAGGCCGGACAGAGCGAGGGGTATCGCACCTTCCTGGGACTGGTCAGCCACGAATACTTCCACACCTGGCACGTCAAGCGCATCAAGCCCGCCGCGTTCGCGCCCTACGACCTGTCCGCCCCCGCCCACACGCGCCTGCTGTGGGTGTTCGAGGGCTTCACCTCGTATTACGACGACCTCATGCTGCTGCGCGCGGGCGTCATCGACCGCGCGGACTACCTGGGCCTCGTCGGCAAGACGATCGGCGGCGTGGCACGCGCGCCGGGCCGCCACAAGCAGTCGGTGGCGCAGAGCTCGCACGACGCCTGGACGCGCTATTACAAGCAGGACGAGAATTCGCCCAATGCGCTGGTGAGCTACTACACCAAGGGCTCGCTGGTGGCGCTGGGCCTGGACCTGACGATCCGGCAGGCCACCGGCAACCGGCAGTCGCTCGATGACGTGATGCGCCTGATGTGGCGCAGGCATGGGCGGGACTTCTATCGCACCGCGGACGGCCGCGGCGGCGCGCAGCTGGGCGTGCCCGAGGACGGCATGGCTGCATTGGTGCACGACGCCACCGGCGTGGACGTGTCGGACTTCCTGCGCCGCTACGTCGAAGGCGTGGCGGACGTGCCGCTGGATACGCTGCTGCCGGCGCAGGGCGTGCCAGTCAGATGGAAGGCCGGCTCGGCGCTGCCTGGACTGGACGCGCGCACCCGCAAGCAGGGCGATGCGCTGGCGCTGGCAACCGTCTATGAGAACGGCGCGGCGCACCGCGCCGGGCTGTCCGCCGGCGACGTGCTGGTGGCCATCGATGGCCTGAAGATCGATGCCGGCAACCTGGACACCGTGCTGCAGCGCTACCAGCCGGGCCAGACGGTGACCCTCCACGCCTTCCGCCGCGATGAGCTGCGCACCTTTACGCTGCGGCTGGCCGCGCCCGGGAAGCTGGACTGCGTGCTGGGCTGACGCCCCGCCCGGCACGCTCCGCCTGGTGGACCGCGGGGTCAATCGATCTTGTAGTCCATCCAGGTCGCCACCATGTCACGCAGGCCCGAGCCTTCCGCGAAGGCCTGGCGGTCGCCCTCGGCCTTGTTGCGGCCCAGCTCCAGGATGTAGAGATAGTCCGAGATCTCGGCGCAGCGGCGCACGTTCTGGTCCACCAGCACCACCGTCATGCCCTCGTCGGCCAGGCCCCGCACGAAGGTGTAGATCTCCTTCGAGATCTTGGGCGCCAGCATGGCGGTGGGCTCGTCCAGCAGGATGACCGAGGGCTCGATGAGCAGCGCGCGGCCGAACTCCACGAAACGCTGCTGGCCGCCGCTCATGCTGGAGACCGGATCGCGGCGTTTTTCCGCCAGGATGGGGAAGCGCGCATAGACCGAGTCGATCTGGCGGCGCACGCGCGCGCGGTCGCCGCGGAACGGCCAGCAGCCCAGCAGCAGGTTGTCCTCCACCGACAGGTCGGCGAAGAGGCTGCGGCTTTGCGGCACATAGGCCACGCCCTGCCCGGCCCGGCGGTTGGCGGGATCGCGGCTGATGTCCTGGCCGTTCAGCACGATGTTGCCGTGGCGCAGCGGCAGGAAGCCGAACATGGTCTTCAGCACGGTGGACTTCCCCGCGCCATTGGGGCCGATGATGCCGGTCACGCAGCCCTTGCGCGCCGACACGTTGACGCGGTTCAGGATGGTGATGTCGCCGTGGTAGGCCACGGTCACTTCGTTCAGGGTCAGGACGGCGTCCATGTGACTACGCTCCGAGATAGGCTTCGATGACCGCCGGATCGGACCGCACCGTGTCGGCGTTGCCCTGGGTCAGGATGGCCCCTTCGTTCATGACGATGATGTGGTGCGAGAGCTGGTAGATCGAGGTCAGGTCGTGCGAGACCAGCACGACCGAGCAGCCATGCTCGACGGGGATCTCGGCGATGAGGCCGATCAGCATCTTGGCCAGCTCGGGGTTCACGCCCGCGAAGGGCTCGTCCAGCAGGATGAGCTTGGGCTTGGCCACCATGATGCGGGCCAGCTCCACCAGCTTCTGCTGGCCGCCCGACAACTCCTCCGCGTAGTTGTGGCGCAGCCGCAGCAGGCCGACCTTGTCCAGCCAATAGGCGGACAGGTCGTCGCGTTCGGCTTCGCTGGCCCTGGCGCCCACCTGCGCGACATCCATGTTCTCCATCAGCGTCATGCGCTGGAAGACTCTTGGCACCTGGAAGGTGCGTCCTATTCCCAGCGCCGCCACCTGGTGCACCTCGCGCCCGATGAGCGGTTCCCCCGCCAGTTGGATAGAGCCTGAATCGGCGCGGTAGATGCCGTTGATGCAATTGAGCATCGTGGTCTTGCCCGAACCGTTCATGCCTATCACGCCCAGGATCGTGCGGTCGGGCACGTCCAGGTCTATGCCTCGCAGGGCCTGCAGCCCGCCGAAGCGTTTCTTGAGATCACGTACCGCCAGCATGTCGCTCTCCTTTTCAGCTCAGCTGACGCTGGCCCAGCAGCCCCGAGGGACGAATGAAGATCATGGCGACCATCAGCAGGAAACCCAGCGCCGTGGCCATGGACGGATTCATGTAGACCACCGCCACCTGCTCGGTGATGCCGTAGAGCAGCGCGCCGACCAGGGCGCCGATGGGGTGCCCCAGGCCGCCCAGTACGATCACCACGAAGCCGATCAGCGTGTAGTCATTGCCCATGAAGGGGCTGAACGAGGGGAAGACCATGCCGATGATGACGCCGGTGGCCGCGGCCAGGCCGATGCCCAGGCCGAAGGCCACCGCCGACAGGCGCTTGGCGTTGATGCCGACGATGCTCACCGCGTCGCGGTTCATGATGATGGCGCGCAGCGCCTTGCCCACCTGGGTGCGGTACAGGAAGAAGGTAAGCGCGGCCACCAGCAGCAGCGCGATGCCCAGCGCGATCAGGCGGATGGTCGGCAGGATGATCTCGCCGAAGGACAGGAAGACCGGCTCGACGGCCACGTCCAGCGTGCGGGCGTCCGCCTCGAAGCACAGCAGCATGGCCGCGCCCAGCGAGATCGACACGCCGAACATCAGCAGCAGGGAACTGGTCTCGGGATCGTCCGACTTGGCCATGCGCGGCACCAGCAGGAAATACAAGCCGTAGCCCAGGATGAAAAAGCTGATGAAGGCCAAGGGCAACGCGACGAAGGGATTGATGCCGAAGACCGACAGCAGCACCCACGCGAAGTAGGCGCCCAGCACCAGGAACTCCCCATGCGCGAAGTTCACGACGCGCAGCACGCCGTAGATGATGTTCAGGCCCAGGCCGACCAGGCCATAGAGCGCGCCCAGGATGAGGCCGTTGAGCAGCCCCTGTATCAACAATGCATTCATGGCGTTTCCCTCAGGCGATGTAGCGGCGCAGTTGCGGCTTGTGCTTGAGCAGGCTGCCCACCACGCCGCGCGGCAGGAAGAGCATCAGGCCGATGATGACCAGGCCCAGCAGCAGCAGGTTCAGGAGAGGGAAGCGCTCCCAGATGAAGTGGTCGACGCCGTAAAGCGCGATGGTGCCCACGACCGGCCCGAGGATCGTGCCGAAGCCGCCCACCATGCCGTAGATGATGCTCTTGGCCGTGACCAGCACATGGAAGGAGTATTCCGGGTCGACCACGTTGGTGTACCAGGCCTCCACGCCGCCCACCAGCGCGGGAATGAGCGCGGCCAGCAGCCAGGCCTTCAGGCGCACGCGCGGCACGTCGATGCCCACGCAGGCCGCCGCCCCCGCGTCGTCCTTGATGGCGCGCAGCTGCCGCCCCAAGCGCGAGCGTGACAGCCACAGCACGAGCGCCAGCGCGCCCGCCATGATGGCCAGCATGGCGTAGAAGCTGTGCAGGGGGTTGTTGGCGCTGGCCAGGATGAGGCCCATGCTGCCGCCCGTGTAGTGATCGGGCAGGTTGGCGATGAGCAGGCGCACGATGGTGGCCAGGCCCAGGCTGACGATGCCGAAGTACACCCCCTTCAAGCGCAGCGTGGGCGCCATCAGCAGTGCGATCAGCACCCCGGCCGCGCCCGCCGCCAGCAGCGACGGGAAGATGGGCAGTTCCAGCACCCGGTAACAAATGCCGGTTGCATAGGCGCCGACGCCGTAGAACACCACGTAGCCGAAGGGCAGGTAGCCCGTGAAGCCCACGCAGATGTTCATGCCCGTGGCCATGGCGATCCACAGCATCAGGTAGAACGCGAAACTGGCGTTGCTCGAGACCATGGGCACCAGGGCCATGGCGACGACCAGCACCACGAACAGACCTGCCGCGATGCGATATCGCAGCCGGTCCACTCCTTGGTCTTGCTGACGCTGGCTGGCGTACGCCGCCGCGTCCAAGGCTTGCCTTTGCATCTGTCTCACTCCAGATCGGACCGTTGGCGGTCACTTGTATGGGTAGCGGCAGTATGCGCTCGGCAAACCTATAAATTCAAGTTAACGATTACTGGTAAAAACCCTAGAAACCTGAAATTTCACTCGTTGCGGTACAGGCCACGCAACACCTGCGCGAAGCGCTTGGCGACCTCGGAGAGCGGCCGGTCGGCCGCGTGCACCAGCAGCATGCGCAGAGGCAGCGGCTCGTCGATGGGCACGACCCTCAGTTGCGGCCAGATGTTTTCCGCCACGGAGAACTCGTCGACGATGGCATAGCCCATGCCGGTGTTCGCCAGGGCGCAGGCCAGGTGCGAGGTCGGCACATCGGCCATCACCTTCGGCGCCAGGCCCGCGCGCGCAAAGGCGTTGGCCGCCACCATGCCGAAATGCAGGCGCTCGCCCACCACGATCTGCGGGAGATCCACCAGGTCGGCCAGCGAAACGTGGCGCTTGCGCGACACTTCATAGGCCGTGGGAATGACCGCCACCAGCCGCCCCTCGCACAGGGTCTGGCTGGTCAGGAAAGGATGCTCCGCCGGGATCGTGAGCACCGCCGCATCGACCTCTCCGCTCAGCAGCTTCTCGGCGACCTCCTGGATGGTCGTCTCGGTCTGGAAGCGCAGGAAGGTGCCCGGATAGCGCTCCCGGAACGCCGCCAGCGCCCGGGGCATCACGTGCGTGCTGAGGCTGGGATTGGACGCCACCTTGAGCACGCCACCCCGGGAGTCGACCAGCGCGCGGGTCATGTCGTTGACGCGCTGCAGCGCCTTCTGGGCGCGGTCGATCTCGGGCAGCAGGTCATTCAACGCCTTGGCCGGGCGCAGCCGCCCCCGTATCCGCTCGAAAAGCGCGACCCCCACCTGGGCCTCGGTCTGCGCCAGCATCCGGCTGACGGCCGGCTGGGTCACGTCGAGCTGCTTGGCGGCGGCGCTGATCGAACCGGAGGTCACGACCGTCCATAGCATCTCGATCTGCTTGAAATTCAGTTTTGGCGTCATGCTCAACCTATAAATATTTGGTATATGCTATTCGACAGGCGGACCCAGATCACGCCGTAATAGTAGCGGCACCCCGCCTTGCCAATACCAACCACCACCCATCGATGGGGGAGACAACCATGCTTTTGCACGGACTGACATTCAAGAAACTTGGCATCACCCTGGCAACGCTCGCACTGGGCGCCGGCGCCCTGGCGCCCGCCACCGCGCAGGAGGCCCCGCCCCTGCGCATCGGCATGACGGTATCGTCCACCGGCACCTTCGCCCTGGCGTCGCAATCCGGCGTGCGCGGCGTCGAAGTCTGGGTGGATGACGTGAACAGTCGCGGCGGCATCGAGATCGACGGCAAGAAGCGCCGCGTCGAACTGGTCAAGCGCGATGACCGCAGCGACAAACAGATGGTCACCCGGGTCTATGAAGGCCTGGTCAGCAACGAAAAGGTGGACATGGTCTTCGCCCCCTTCGGCTCGACCCTGACGGCCGCTGCCGCCACGGTCACCGAGCGCCTGGGCAAGTTCCTGATGATCTGGTCCGCCTCCAGCGACCCGCTGTACGACCAAGGCTTCAAGTACGTGGTGTCGGGCACGCAGATGCCGGCCTCGCTGCAACTGCGCCTGCCCATGCAGCACGCCAGGCAGGTGGGCGGCAAGAAGGTCGCCATCATCTATTCGGACGAGCCCTTCCCCACCGCGCTGGCCACCGGCGGCAAGGCCCAAGCCGGGGAGAGCGGCCTGGAGGTCGTGCTGTTCGAGCGCTATCCCAAGGGCCAGAAGGACTTCAGCACGCTGCTGCAGAAGGTGCGCGCGGCCGGGGCGGACGTGTTCTTCCCCACCTCGTATGAAGGCGACCTGATCAGCATCGCCCGCCAGATGAAGCAGCTGAACATCAACTTCCCGTACACCTTCATGTTCTACGCCTCGACGCCGCAATTCCAGGCCATCGGCAAGGACGGGGACTACATCTTCAGCAACACCAACTACGACCCGGCCATCAACTGGAAGGTCAATGCCGGGCTGGACCGCGCGCAGTTCGCCAAGGCCTACGAGCGCCTCTTCCCCAAGGCCGAATTCGCGCCCGATTTCCAGACGGCGCTGGCCTACGGCGCGGGCGTGGTCACCGAGGCCATCATTCAGAAAGCCCAGTCCACCGACCCGGCCAGGATGAAGCAGGCCGCGCTGGATCTCTCGGGCAAGCTGACCGTGATGGCAGGCCCCTATGAGATCAACGAACACGGCAAGCAGCTGCAGATGCCCTTCCCCGTGGTGCAACTGCAACCCGGCAAGGGCATGGTGCCGCTGTATCCGGCGGACGTGGCCACCGGCAAGCCGATCTATCCTATCCCGGCCTGGAACCAACGTTGAAGCGAGCCACGAGAACAGCATGAACGACGCCGTATTCCATTCCATCGAGCAACTCTCCGGCCTGCTCGCGCAGGGCAAGCTGAGCGCGCGGGCCCTGACCCGCGCCTACCTGGACCGCATCGAGCGCCACAACGACACCTTGAACGCCTACGTCGCGGTCTATCCCGAGGACGCCTTGCGCCAGGCCGAGGCCGCCGACATCCGTCGCGGCATGGGCCTGGCCCTGGGACCGCTGGACGGCATCCCGCTGGCGGTGAAGGACCTGTGCGGGCTGGCCGGCAGGCCGCTGACCGCCGGGTCGCGCACCCTGGCGGGCCAGACCGCGGCCACCACGGCCACGGCCATGGAGAAGCTGCTCGGGGCGGGCGCCGTGATCCTGGGGCACGCCCAGATGGTGGAGTACGCGTTCGGCGCCTGGGGCGTGAACCCCTTGCTGGGCACCCCCCGCAACCCCTGGGACGCCGCCGTGCACCGCGTGCCCGGCGGTTCGTCCAGCGGGTCGGGGGTGGCCGTGGCCGCGGGACTGGCCGCCGCGGCCATCGGCTCCGACACGGGCGGGTCCATCCGCACGCCGTCCATGCTCAACGGCATCACCGGCCTGAAGCTCAGCGCCGGCCGCGTCAGCCTGGCCGGCTGCGTGGACCTGTGCCACACGCTGGACACGCTGGGTCCCATGGCCCGATCGGCCTGGGACGCGGCGCTGCTGGCAGGCGTCATGGCGGGCGCCGACCCGAAGGACCCCCGCACGCTGCACACGCCCCAGCCGCCCATCGTGGCACGCCGCGCGCCGGGACTGCCGCGTCCGCTGTCGGGCAAGGTCATCACCACGATTGCGCTGGGCAGCCTGCCCCACGCCCTGGCGCCCGCCTTCGCGCAGGCCTATGCGGAAACGGCCGCGCAGCTGCGCGGGCTGGGCGCGACCGTGCATGAACGCCCCCTGCCCTTCGACCTGCGCCACATGATGGACTGCGTCGGGCAGATCATTTCCTGCGAAGGCTATTCGCTGTACGACGCCGTGGTGCGCGATGCGTCCACGCCCATGGGCAACGCCGTGCGGCAACGCATGCTGGCCGCGGAATCGGCCAGCGCGCGCGATTACCTGCGCCTGCAGATCGCGCACCGCCATGCGTGCGCCACCTGGCTGGACTGGATGCGCGACACCGATGCGCTGCTGATGCCGGGCCTGCCCATCACGGCGGCGCCGCTGGAAGGCCTGGATGAATCTTCCACGGCGCTGTCCATCTATACGCGGCCCGCCAACTTCCTGGGCGCCTGCGCCCTGGCCCTGCCCGCCGGCTTCGCGGACGGCCTGCCGCTTGCCGTGCAGCTCTACGGCAAGCCCGCCGACGAATCGGCCGTGCTGGAGATCGGCGTGGCCCTGCAGGACGTGACGGACTGGCACCTGCGCCATCCGGCGCTATAGCCGCCACACCAAGACCTGGGCCGGATTGCCTCCGGTTCAGGCACTCACCCGGGCCACCGCCACCCGCATCTGCTCCGCGATCTGCCGCTGGCGGCTGGCGGGAATGCGGTCGATCATCGTGCAGGTGCTGATGGCCAGCACCGGATAACCCCGCTCATCCAGCACCGGAACGCCCACGCCCAGCGCGCCCGGCACCGCCGAATTCCCCACCACCGACCAGCCGCGGTCACGCGTGTTGTCCACCAGGCGATGCATCTGCGCGGCGGTCATGCCGCCGTAGGCGCGCAAGGCCTTGTCGTTCTGCGCGATCAGTTCGCTGGCCTCGTTCGGCGGCAAGGCTGCCAGCAGGGCCAGGCCCGCCGCGCCCACGCCCAGCGGCTGCCTGTGGCCGATGGTGACCGACAGCACCTGCAGGGCATAGTTGCCCACCTCGCGGTGCAGGCACAGCGAATCGCTGCCCGCACGGCAGATCAGGAAGGCGGAGTCGCCGGTGATGTCGCTGATGTGCCGCAGCACCGGCTGCAGGCGCCTCACCGCATGCCCGTGCGCATCGGGCTGCGGCGCCCAGTCCATGGCGATGCCGAAGCGCTTCGTGCGCGGATCGCGCTGCGCATACCCCTCTTCGACCAGGACGTCCAGGTAGCGATACACCGTGGGCCGTTGCAGGCCCGTGGCGTGCGCGACCTCGACCACGTGCAGGCCCTCCGGCCCGGCTTGGCGCAGGGCGCCCAGCACCTGCAGGCCGCGCCGCAGCGTGCGGGGCAGGCTGCCGGCGGTCTCGCCGGCGGACGGATCTCTTGTCGGCATGGCTGTCTCCCGGCTCTCCCGCCTCTTGTCCAAATGATGGACATCGGTGATTGGAGGCCTTGTCAGTGTTGTCCGATGATGTTCGCACAAGCAAAAACTTTGTCCAACTAATGGACAAATACAAGGAGACAAACCATGAATGGACAGCCCCTGCGCCGGATGCGCACATTGGCCGCAGTCACCTGCCTTGCCCTGGCGCCCGCCTGGGCGGCCCAGGCCGCCTATCCCGACCGGCCCATCACCTTCGTCGTGGGCTATGCCGCCGGCGGCGCCACCGACATCCTGGCCCGGCTCGTCGCCAAGGGCGTCAGCGAAGAGTTGCGCCAACCCGTGGTGGTGGAGAACCGCACCGGCGCCAACAGCAATATCGGCGCCGAGGTCGTGGCGCGCGCCCAGCCCGACGGCTACACGATCTACGTGGGCTCGATCGCCAACACGATCAACCGCACGCTCTACAGCAAGCTGAACTACGACCTGCGCGAGTTCGCGCCGGTGGCGCTGCTGGCCACGGTGCCGAACATCCTGGTGGTGAACCCGAAGGTGCCGGTCAAGACCGTGCAGGAATACATCGCGCACGCCAAGGCCAACCCGGGCAAGTTCAACTGCGCCTCGTCGGGCACGGGCTCGTCCATCAACATGTCCTGCGAACTCTTCAAGATGGAGACCAAGACCAACATCCTGCACGTGCCCTACCGCGGCAGCGGCCCCGCCGTGGTCGACCTGCTGGGCGGACAGGTGGATTCGATGTTCGACAACCTGCCCTCTTCCATCGGCCACGTGCAGGCCGGCAAGCTGCGCGCGCTGGCCGTCACCGGCGCCAAGCGCGCGCCGCAGGCGCCCGACGTGCCGACCATGCTGGAGACCGGCATCCCCGAGCTGAAGGACTTCAACGTGGTTTCTTGGTTCGGCCTGACCGCGCCGCCGGGCACGCCGCCCGAGGTGGTGAAGACGCTGCACGACGCCACGCTGCGCGCACTGAAGCGGCCCGAGATCGTGCAGGCCTACGAAAAGAACGGCTTCGACGCGCCCCCGCCGCCCAACACGCCCCAGACCTTCGCCAAGTGGATCAATGACGAGACCGAGCGCTGGGGCGCCGTGGTCCGCGCCGCGGGCCTGAAGGCGGAATAAGCCCTGCCGGCCGCACAGGAAGTCCGCCTGCCGCGCGCCACGTGCGCGGCAGGCGGCAGCCGCCCCTCGATCCGCCCGGCCAAGCGCGGATTGCAACAGGAGTCACCGTGTTTCCCATCGATTTCTTCTACCGCGCCGCGCAGCGCCATCCGGCGCGCATCGCGCTGGACAGCCCGCGCGAGCAGGACACCTATACCTATGCGCGGTTGCTGCATGACGTGCAGGCCCTGGCCCACGCCCTGCAGGCGCTGGACCCCACGCCACAGACGCGGGTGGGCATTTGCGCCGGCAACAGCGCCGCGCACATCCTGGGCCTGCTGGCGGTGCTGGCCGCCGGCAAGGTGTGGGTGCCGCTGAACGCGCGCAGCACGGCCAGCGAAATCGCGCGCATCATCGACACCACCGAGCCCAGCATCGTCATGGTGGACAGCCATGGCGGCCCGCTGGTGGCCGCGCCGCAAGCGCGACGCATCGTGCTGGACGATGCCGCCGCGCCGCTGTCGCTGGCCACCCTGGTGCAAGGCCACGCAGGCAAGACGCCGTTGCGGCATCCGTTGTCGCGCGACGACACCCAGGCCATCAAGTTCACCGGCGGCACCACCGGGCTGCCCAAGGGCGTGATGCAGCCCTATCGCGCCTGGAACACCGGCATCATCAACCAGATCCAGAGCTGGGGCCTGACCGAGGCCGACCGCTACGTCGTGGCCGCACCGATCACGCACGGCACCAGCACCTATCTGCTGCCCGTGCTGGCGCAGGGCGGCGCCCACGTGCTGCTGGACGCGGTCAGCCCCGCGACCATCACCGAGGCCTTCCGCACACGCGGCGGCACGCTGAGCTTCATGCCGCCCACGCTCATCTACATGATCATGGCGCAGCAGGGTGTCTCGGGCGCCGACTTCCCCGCCCTGCGCAACCTGATCTATGGCGGCGCCCCCATGCCCATGGACAAGGTCGACCAGGTGCGCGCCTTCTTCGGCCCGGTGCTGGGCACGACCTATGGCCAGACCGAAGCCCCGCAGATCGTGACCGCCATGCGGCCCGACGACTTCGAGGACACCGCCAACCGCGGCGCCGTGGGCCGCGTGACGTGGCTGTCGGACCTGGCCATCCTGTCGCCCGACGGCACGCCCCTGCCCGTCGGCGAGACCGGCGAAGTGGCCGTGGCCGGCGACCTGCTGATGACCGGCTATTGGCGCCTGCCCGAGAAAAGCGCCGAGACGCTGGTGGACGGCTGGCTGCGCACCGGCGACGTCGGCATGGTCGATGCACGCGGCTACCTGTACCTGAAGGACCGCCTGCGCGACGTGGTGATCACCGGCGGCTTCAACGTGTATCCCGTCGACGTCGAGAACGCCCTGTCACGCCATCCCGCCGTCTATGAAAGCTGCGTCTTCGGCGTGCCCGACGACAAGTGGGGCGAGGCGGTGCATGCCGCCGTGCAGCTGCACCCAGGCGCCGCGACGACGCCGGAGGCGCTGATGGCCCACGTGCGCGAACTGCTGGGCCCCGTGCAGACGCCCAAACGCATCCACCTGGACACCGAACTGGTCCGCTCGCCGGTCGGCAAGGTCCTGAAGAACGCCGTGCGCGACGCGGCCCTGAAGCAGATGAAGGAGACGACATGAGCCAGCAAGCCCCCAAGAACGCCCCCACCACCCGCCTGTGCGCGCACAGCCTGACCGGCATGCACTACCGCGACGCCGACCTGGTGGAAGACCTGCTGGGCAAGAAGACCTTCACCGAAGTGATGTTCGCGCAGATCATGGGACGCGAGGCCCGCCCCGTGGACCTGCGCATCGTCGACGCGGTGCTGATCACGCTGATGGAGCACGGCCTGACGCCCAGCGCCATTGCCACGCGCCTGATCTACATGAGCGCGCCCGAGAACCTGCAAGGCGCCGTGGCCTCGGGACTGATGGCGGTGGGCAGCCAGTTCGTCGGCACGATGGAGAATTGCGCAGGCCTGCTGGCACGCATCATCGAGGCCAGCGACCCGGCAGCCGAAGCCCGCGCCATTGCGCAGGCCCACCGGGCCGAACGCCGCAGCCTGCCGGGTTTCGGCCATCACCTGCACAAGCCGGACGATCCCCGCTCCATCAAGCTGCTGGCCCTGGCCGATGCCGAGAAGGACCTGGCGGGCAAATGGACGGGCGCATTGCGCCTGTTCGGCCAGGCCATCGACGACACCTACGGCAAGCACATCACCATCAACGCCACGGGCGCCACGGCGGCGCTGCTGGGCGAGATCGGCGTTCCCACGCGGCTGATGCGCGGCTTCGCGGTGATCTCGCGGGCCGCGGGCCTGGTGTCGCACGTGGCCGAGGAACAGCAGGAGCCCTCCGGCCGCTACATCTGGGAAACCATCGACCACGCCATCCCCTATGTGGGCGCCGGCAAGCCGGCCGCGCAAGGCGAGGACTGAGCCATGCAGCCTCGTGTTCTCGTCACCGGCGCCAGCAGCGGCATCGGACTCGCGGTGGCCGAGCGGCTGGTTGCCGATGGCTATGCGGTCACCAGCTTCGACGTCCAGGCGCCCGCGCGCGACGTGGCGGGCGTTGCGCATGTGCAGGTGGACCTGCGCGATGCCGCGCAGACCCGCGAGGCCGTGGCCGAGCTGGTCCGCGCCGGCGAGGTGCTGCGCCTAGTCAACAACGCCGGCATCGTCCAGCCCGCCTCCGTGGCGGACACCACCCCCGAATCCCTGCAGGCCGTGGCCGCGCTCAATGTGCAGGCGCCGCTGCTGCTCCTGCAGGGGCTGCTGCCAGACATGCAGGCGCGCGGCTTCGGACGCGTGGTGAACGTCTCCAGCCGTGCCGCGCTGGGCAAGCCCCTGCGCACGGCCTACGCGGCCAGCAAGGCGGGCCTGCTGGGCATGACGCGCAGCTGGGCGCTGGAGCTGGCCGCGCACGGCATTACGGTGAATGCCATCGGCCCGGGTCCCATCGCGACGGAGCTGTTCCAGCGCGTGAATCCGCCCGGCGCACCGCAGACGCAACGCATCCTGGACACGATTCCACTCGCCCGCATGGGCGAGCCGGCGGAGGTCGCCCATGCCATTGCCTCGTTGCTGGACGACCGCGCGGGCTTCATCACGGGACAGGTGCTGTACGTATGCGGCGGAATGACGGTGGGATTGGGGAATGCGGCATGAGTGACACGACAGGCATGGCAAGCACCGGCCGCCTGGCCGGCAAGGTGGTGATGGTGGCGGGCGCGGGCGCCAGCGCGGCGGGCTGGAGCATCGGCAAGGCCAGCTGCGTGACGCTGGCCCGCCAGGGCGCGCGGATCGTGGCGCTGGATTTCCAGGCCGACGCCGCCGCGGATGCGGTCCGCGCGGTGGAAGAGGCTGGCGGCGAGGCGTGGGCCGTGCAGGCCGACGTGGCGGACGCGGATGCGATGCAGGCGGCCATCGAGGCGGCGGAGGCCCGTTTCGGGCGCATCGACGCGCTGCAGGCCAACGCCGGCATCGGCAAGGTGGGCGGCCCGGAAGACATCGACCTGGCCGACTGGCGGCGCATCCAGGCGGTGAACGTGGAAAGCCTGCTGATCGCGAGCCGGCTGCTGGCGCCGCGCTTTCGCGCGCAGGGCGGCGGCAGCATCGTGGCGGTGTCGTCGATCGCGGGCATCCGCTACACCGGCTATCCGCACCTGGCCTACAGCGTGACGAAGGCGGCGGTGATCCACTTCGCGCGCATGCTGGCGCAGCAGTACGCGGCCGACGGCATCCGCGTGAACACGGTGATCCCGGGCCTGATCGATACGCCGCGCGTGCAGGCGAACGTGGCGAAGATGTATGCCAGGGAGGGGGACCTGGCCGCGGCGAAAGCGGCTCGGGATAAGCAGGTGCCGCTGGGGCGGATGGGGACGCCTTGGGAAGTGGCCAACGCGGTGGCCTTCCTGGCCAGCGACGAGGCGTCGTACATTACCGGGACCGAGTTGGTGGTGGATGGGGGACTGACCGGAAAATATGCCTAGGCGTGACGGCCTCAGAAGTCGCAGTACACCGACTGCGCCGGCATCACGCCATAAAAGCCGGCGAACACCTTCAGGGCCTCACAGGTCAATGCCCGACAGGGGCCGTCGTCGAACGGCCGGTGGTCGGCGGCGGTAATCGAGAATTTTGAGTAGGTATACGCCTGTCCGCCTCCGGCTGCGGGCCGGATGGTTTCCACCACGCGGACGTAGTACAGCACGTCGTACAGGCCGAACAGGAAATACAGGCGGGTGTTGTCGTCGCGGTCGCGGCCCGCGTAGATCAGGAAGGCGTGGGCGTCCTGGTTGGCGGTCCACATGGACAGGTCCAGGGCCTGGTGCCACAGCGGGCTCTTGTGGCCCGCCAGCTTGGCCTTGTACAGAGCCGGCACTTCCTCGTTGACGAAACCCATCTGCTTCTCCCCGGTCGCGGCTGTCCGTGGCGGACAGCGGCACACATTATGCCGATACTTGACCGTTCATGGCGACGTATCGCGGGAAGATGGGTGACTATTCCGAGACGCCCGCCTGCCTGGCGGCCGCCGCCTCGACCTGGGCCTGGATCGCCTTCGCGGCCACCACGCCATCGGCCAGGGCCGTCACCACGCAGGGATGCATGCGCTGGGCGGCCTCGCCGATCGCATAGACCCCCGGCAGGCTGGCTTCGGCGGTGGCGGGATCGGTGCGGATGAAGCCGCGGGCGTCACGCGCCAGCGCCAGGCCGTCCGCGAAATCGGCCTGCGGCGCCCAGCCGTGGAAGACCAGGATGAGGTCGTAGGCCTGGCCATTCACCGTGCGCCCTGCGGGGTCGACCGTGTAGTCGCCGATACGCACGTCGCGCGCGTCGGCCCGCGCCACCCATTGGCGTTGCGCCCGCACGCTGCGGGCATACAGGTGTACCGTGCGAGCGCCCTGCGCGCGCACGTAGTCGTAGTTCTCGAAACCGTTGTCGCCGCCGCCCAGCACGGCCACCGACAGGCCCTGGTAGTCCTGGGCGACGATGTGGCCGCCCGGCCCGACCAACACGCCAGGCGAAGGCTGGAGCGGCCGGTCATCCAGGCCCCGGGCGCGCACGCCGGTGGCGATGACCAGGCGCGGCGCGCGCAACGTCCAGGCGCCTTGCGGGCCATCGCCTTCCAGCAGCAGGCCGGCGGGAGCGGGACGGGCCGTGCGCACGCGCTGGCCCAGCCTGGGCACGACCCCGGCCTGCGCCAGGCTGCGGGCGATGTTGTCCGCCACCTGGGCGCCCGTGACGTCGGGCAGCACGGCGATCCAGTTGTCGGGATGGGGGTTGTCGCGCTCGAGGCCGCCGGGCGCGTTGCCAGCCTCGAGCAACAGCGGCGTGAGGCCCAGGCGCGCCAGCCAGAGCGCACACGAGGCGCCTGCCGGGCCGGCGCCCACGATCACGGCATCAACCCCGGCATCGCCCCCGGGCCCGCGCCCGCCTTGCACTGCCTCGCTGTGCTGCAACATGTGACCGATATCCCCGATTTCCTCAATGACTGGATTGTAGACAGGCAAGCAGGACTACAATTCCGGGCACTTCATTCCGGCTTTTCCCATGTCCACTCGTCGCATTTTCTTTTCCCGGCTGGCGCTCGACGCCCGCATCGGCATCCTCGAACACGAACGGCGCGCGATGCAGCCGCTGCACGTCGATGCCGAGATCGACCTGAGCATCCCCGGCCCGGTCGACGACCACGACATCCACAGCGTGCTGGACTACCGGCACCTGCGCGAGGCCATCGTGCAGGAATGCACCCAGGCCCACGTGAACCTCATCGAGACCCTGTGCGAGCAGGTGGCGGCCCGCCTGCTCGCAGACTTCGCGGACATCCAGGCAGTGCGACTGCGCATCAGCAAGCCGATGGCTTTCTCGGATTGCGCGGCGGTCGGCGTGGAGGTCCATATCTGCCGCTAGCGGGCACGATGCGCGCGCGGCGCCGACCGGCCACAGAGTCCGGCGGAAAACGACGGGAGACACCCCATGCGCGACCCGCAACTCGCGCTGCTTGCCTTCAAGGAGTCCCCTGCCCCGCAGGTGGTCTGCAGCGCGCGCCGTATCTCAGAGTGCAACCACGCCTTCGCCCATCTCTTCGGCTACACGCGCGAAGAACTGGTGGGCGAGTCCATCCTGAAGCTCTATCCATCGCTCTCGGATTACCACGAGATCGGCGAGCGCTGCCTGGCGCACCTCGAGCGCAATTGCTACTACGAGGATGAGCGCTTCATGCAGCACCGCAGCCGCGAGATCTTCTGGGCGCGGGCGCGCGGCATCACGCTCACGGTGCACAACCCCTTCGACCTGATGATCTGGAGCTTCGAGCGGATCGCCGACACGCCGCTGAAGACGGCTCACCTCACCCGCCGCGAACGGGAGATCTCTAGCTATGTGGTGAACGGCCTGAGCTGCAAGGAAATCGCCGCGCGGCTGAACATCTCGCATCGCACGGTGGAGGTGCACCGCGGGCGCATCATGCGCAAGCTGGATGCCAAGAACACCGCGGAACTCGTCTCGCGCATCGTCATGGTCCAGCACGGCTGAGCGTGGCGGGGCATGCCAGCCCCGCCTTTCGCTCTCAACGCGAGACCGTCCCCGTTCGCGCCACGCCGCCCGCCAGGTAGCCGCCATCCACCGCCAGCGTCTGGCCGTTGACGTAGGCCGCGCCTTCCGAGGCCAGGAAGGCGATGGCCTCGGCGATCTCCTCGGGCGTGCCCAGCCTGCCCGCGGGAATCATCGCCTCGAAGGCCGCGCGGGTCTCGGGGGTGTAGGAGGACTCGGTCATGGCCGTCACGACCGGCCCGGGCGCGATGGCATTGGCCGTGATGCCGTGGGGGCCCAGCTCCATTGCCAGCTGGCGCGTCAGGCCCATGACGGCGGCCTTCGAGGTGCCGTAGGCGACCCGGCCGATGCCGGCGCGCACGCCGCTGATGGAGGCCAGGTTGACGATGCGGCCATAGCCGCGCTCGGCCATACCGCGTCCGGCACGCTGCGCGCAGCGGAAGGTGCCCGTGACGTTGATGGCCATGACGCGCTCCCAGGTGTCCAGCGGATAGTCCAGCAAAGGCGCCACGCTCAGGATGCCCGCGCTGTTGACCAGCACGTCCACCGGGCCCAGCTCGGCCTCCACGCGCCGGAACGCCGCGTCCACCGACGCATCGTCGGTCACATCGATGGCCACGCCCAGCGCCTGGCCGCCCGCAAGCACCACCTCGTCGGCGCAGGCCCTTGCGGCATCCTCGCGCAGATCCGCCACGGCCACGCGCATGCCGCGCCGCGAAAGTTCCAGCGCCGCCGCGCGGCCCAGTCCGGACGCGCCGCCCGTGATCAATGCGATGGATTGCCGTGCTGCTTGCATGCTTGCTCCTTTTTCCGTGGCGCGGCGTGGGGGAATGTCCACGCCGCAACGTCGCTACTTGCCCAGCATCGTCTCCGGCAGGATGGTGACGATGACAGGGAACGCGAACAGGATAACGGTTGCGACCACCTCCATGATGACGAACCACCAGGCGCCATGGAAAATCCGCGTGAGCGGCGTGGTCCGGTCTATGCCCGCGATGACGAAGACGTTCAGCCCCACGGGCGGCGTGATGAGCCCGATCTCGCACATCTTCACGGCCAGGATGCCGAACCAGATGGGGTCGAAACCCAGCGACACCACCGTCGGGAACATGATGGGCAGGGTGATGACCAGCATCGAGAAGGCATCGAGGAACATGCCCAGCGGAAAATAGGCCAGCAGGAAAAGCCCCACCACCAGCAGCGGCGACACATCCGAGGCCACGATGGCTTCGGCGATCTGCTGCGGGATCTGCACCAGGCTCAGGAAGAAACTGAAGATGCCCGCGCCCAGCATCGTGAAGAGCACCATCACGGTGGTGGTGATCGCGTTGCGGAAGCTTTCGTACAGCCGCCCCTTCAGGTTGCCGCGCGCGGCCCGGGTGCACAGCAGCATGATCAGCGCCGCGAAGGCGCCGACGGCGGCGGCTTCGGTGGCGGTCACCACGCCCAGATAGATGCCGCCCAGCACGATGAGGAACAGCACCAGCACCTGCCAGCCGTCCTTCAGCGAGGACAGCCGCACGCCCCAGCCCTGGCGCGGCAAGGCGGGCGCTTCGATGCGGCCCGAGGCCGTGATGGCCCAGATACCGGCGATGAACACCAGCGTGGACAGGATGCCGGGCAGCACGCCCGCCACCAGCATGGCGCCCGCGGACACCTCCGTGAGCGCGGCATAGAAGATGAGCAGCACGCTGGGCGGGATCAGCACGCCCAGCACGCCGCCCGCCGCGATGGCGCCGGCCGACAGGCGGTCGTCGTAGCCGTTCTTCTTCATCTCGGGAATGGCGACCGAGCCGACCGTGGCGGCGGTGGCCACGCTGGAACCCGAGGTGGCGGCGAAGCCCGCGCAGGTCAGCACGCTGGCCATCGCCAGCCCGCCGCGATGGTGGCCCACCCATTTGCGCGCCACGTCGAAGAGCCGCGTGCCGATGCCCGCGTGGTGCGCGAAGGCGCCCATCAGGATGAAGAGCGGAATCACCGTCAGCAGATAGGACGCCGACTGCGCATAGGAGAACGAGCGCAGGCGGTTCAGGACGAAGAAGATGTCCTCGACCATGACGATGCCGATGATGCCTGCCAGGCCCAGCGCGGCGAAGACCGGCGTGCCCAGCAGCATGAAGACGAAGATGAGGCAGGTGGCGACAAGGGTCGCGACGATGGGATCCATGGCCGTCTCCTCAGTGCGACAAGGTGGCTGGCGCGGGTTTGTCCGCCTGCAAGGGCCGATACAGCGCCCAGGCGGCGCTGACCAGCATCTGCAGGGCGCCGAACCACAGGCCCACGGCCACCGCGACCTTGGTCCACCAGATCGGCACTTCGACATAGCCCCAGCGGAATTCGCGGATGGCCACCGACTCGACGGCGTCGCCCGTGGCCGGATAGGCCAGCAGCGCCAGCACCACCGCGCCCAGCAGCCACGACAGGGACTCCAGCACGCGTGAAACGCGCGGCGGCACGCGTCCCTTCAGCAGCGTCACGCGGATGTGGGCATCATCCAGCTGGGTCCAGCCCAGCCCCATGAAGACGAGCATCACCATGCTGAGCTCGGACATCTCGAACACGCCGGGCAAAGGTTGGCCGGCGACGGTGCGCACCAGCGCATCCAGCGTGGTGCCAAGCATCATGAACAACAGGAAGAGCAAGGCGACAGCGCCCATCGCGTCGGCGACGCGGCGCAGCAGCCTGGCAAGCAGGGTATCGGGGGTCATGGTTCTTCGGCGCGTAGCCGTCCACGGATAGGCGGCCGATGCCGCGATGCAGGCCGGCGCATGCGCCGGCCCGGTTCGGCGTGCGACCTCAGGCTTGCGCGGCCAGCTCGTCGAAGCGCTTCAGCGTGCCCTTGGGGTCGTGCTTGGCGATGGCCGTGTCGATCAGCGACTGCATGGCGGCGCCATCCACGCGCGCGGGCTTGGCCACGCGGTCCACCCAGGACTGCACCTGGGCCGGCTGCACCAGCGCTTTCGCGCGCGCCTTCTGTTCATCGGGCAGCGAACTGAACTTCGCGCCTTCGGCCAGCGCGGTCTTCAGGTACTGGCGCGCCGCGGCGTCGAAGATCTCGGTGTACTTGCCGCCATAGATCTCCGCGACGATCTCGTCGGCGATCTGCTTCACCGGATCGGGGAAGGACTCCCAGGTGCGCATGTTGATGATGGTGGCGGACGGACCGTGCGGACCATCGCCGATGTCGGTGAAATGCGGCGCGATCTCGTGCAGCTTGTAGGCCACCGCCGTGATGAAATCGAAACCATAGACCCCGTCCAGCACGCCACGCTCCAGCGCGGTATAGACCTCGGGCGCGGCCATCGGCACGGCCGTGCCGCCCAGGCGCTGGATCACGTCGTTGGCGACGCCGTAGCCACGGATGCGCTTGCCGCGGATGTCCTCGATGGACCGGATGGGCTCACGCGTTACCAGCGGCGCGTAGTACCAGTTGGTCCAGTACATGACCTTGGCGCGATAGCGCTGCTCCCACTCGGCGCGCAGCGGATCGAACTGCGCGTAGAGATCGCGGCAGACCAGTTGCAGGGCATCCGCCCGCTGCATGCGGTAGTACCAGTCCAGGCCGCGCGTGACCGGCAGCTGGGCCTGGTAATAGCCCGGAGAAATCAAGGACATCTCGGAGGTGCCATCGCGCACGGCCGACAGGTGTTCGCCCACCTTGTTGAGCGACTGCGCCCAATAGCGGCGCACCTGTACCGCGCCGTTGCTGCGGCGCTCCAGCTCCTTCAGGAACCAGTCGTCCAGCCGCGAGGGGCCCGCGGTCTCGGAAATGTAGCTGTCGAACTTGATGCGCACGGGCTTGCTGGCGGCCCAGGCGCTGGCCGACCAGACCGTGGGCGCGGCGACGCCTGCCAGCACTCCTGCCGTCTTGATGAAATCACGTCTTTTCATTGTTGTGTCTCCTCGATGGGTGGGACCGGTGTTCCCCCGCCCGGCGCCAAGCGCCGGACTACCCTGCCTTGCCGGCCTGCAGGGCTTCGCGCAGCAAGGTCTTGGGGACCTTGCCGTAGCTGTTCTTGGGCAGCTCGTCGCGCAGGCAATAGCGCTTGGGCCGCTTGAAGGCCGCGATCTCGCCGCGGCACCATTGATCCAGGTCCGCGGGGTCCAGCGTGACGCCCTCGCGCGCCACGACGAAGGCCACCACCTCCTCGCCCCAGGCCTCGCTGGGCGCCCCCACCACCGCCACCTCGCGCACGCCGGGGTGGCGCGCCAGCACCTCCTCGACCTCGCGGGGGTAGATGTTTGAGCCGCCCGAAATGATCACGTCCTTGCTGCGATCGGTCAGCGTCAGGAAACCCTCTTCATCGAGGCGGCCGATGTCGCCGGTGCGCAACCAGCCTTCCACCAGCGTGGCGCACGTGGCGGCCTCGTTGCCCCAATAGCCCGCCATGACGGCATCGCCGCGCGCGGCAACCTCGCCCTCCATGCCCACGGGCAGGGTATTCATGTCGGCATCCACGATGCGAACCGCCATGCAGCTTTGCGCAGGCCCCACCGACGCCATGCGCGCGCGCCAACGCGGATGCGAGGTATCGGCGATGCACTCGCGCGTGAGCGCGGTGATGGTCATGGGGCTCTCGCCCTGGCCATAGATCTGCGCGAACCGTGGTCCCAGCACCTGCAGCGCCTCGTCGATGTCGGCGAAATACATGGGCGCGCCGCCATAGATCACCGTATGCAGCCCGGTGCCGTCGCGGCCCGCCGCGCGCGCCGCCTCGACCAGGCGCTTGACCATCGTGGGCGCGGCGAACAGCGACAGCGAGCCACCCTCACGCGCATGATCCAGGATCTCGATGGGATCGAAGCCACGACTGGCCGGCACCACGTGCCGCGCCGCGCGGCGCACGTACATGAAGTGATAGAGGCCCGCGCCGTGCGAGATCGGCGCGGCATAGAGCATGCTGTCGGTGGCCGATACCGTCTCGATGTCGGCCGCGTAGCACAGCGCCATCGCCACCAGGTTGCGATGCGACAGCATCACGCCCTTGGGCCTGCCCGTGGTGCCGGAGGTATAGAACAGCCATGCCAATGCATCGGGCGGCAACACCCGGGGCGGCGGCAGCGGCGCGTCCAGGCCCGCCTGCGCAGCCCGCAGGAACGCATCGCCATCGACCGCCAGGTGCAGGCAGCCGTCAGGCACGGCTTCAGGCGGCAGGTCTTCGTGCGTGTCGGTCAGCACGGCATGTGCGCCCGCGTCGCGCAAGATCCAGTCCACCTCCTTGGGATGCAGCTTCGGGTTGACCGGCACGACGACCGCGCCCAGCCACCAGCAGGCGTAGAAAAGCTCCAGGTATTCGACGCGATTCTTCATGAAGAGCGCGACACGCGCGCCCTCGGCCACGCCCTGCGTATCGCGCAACCACCGCGCCAGCCCGGCCGCGCGGCGAGCGAAGGCGTCATAGTCCGCATGCAGCTGCGGGCCGCGATACAGCGCCGGGTTGCGCGGGTGCGACAGCGCGGCCGCATGCAGCCAGTTGGCGACATTCATGGCGCGCCCTTATGCTCGGGCTGCTTCGAGCACCGAGGCATAACTGGCCACCGCCGCGCCGCCCATGTTGAAGACCAGGCCCAGGCTGGCGTCCTTGCGCTGCATGGCGCCCGCCTGGCCGGTCAGCTGGCGATAGGCCAGCGCGTGCATCGACACGCCCGTCGCGCCCACCGGATGGCCCTTGGCCTTCAACCCGCCGGACAGGTTCACCGGCAGGCGGCCATCGCGCAGCACGATGCCGTCGTCCAGCGCCTGGCGGCCGCGCCCGGCAGGCGCCAGCCCCATGGCCTCATAGATGAGCAGCTCGGCGATGGTGAAGCAATCGTGCACCTCGGCGAAATCCAGGTCGTTCACGTGGATACCCGCTGCGGCATACGCCTGGCGCAGCGCGCGCGCCGGCCCCTCGAAGGCCAGCAGGTCGCGCCCGCCCAGCGGCAGGAAATCGCTGACGTGCTCGGCGGCGCGCAGGGTGACCGCGCGCGGAAAGCGCGTGGCCGTGTCGCTGCGCGTCATGACGACGGCCGCCGCGCCATCGGTGATGAGCGAGCAATCGGTCAGCCGCAAGGGCGGCGCAATCAGCGGATTCTTGTCGGAGACGGTATTGCAGAAGGCCACGTCCACCTCGCGGTGCATCTGCGCCAGCGGGTTGTGCATGGCATTGCCGTGGTTCTTGGCGGCGATGGCCGCCATGGCGGGCAGCGGATCCTCGTAGCGCGCGGCGTACTCGCGCGCCGCCAAGGCAAAAAGCTGCGGAAAGCTCAGCGCGGCTTCTTCAGGATCGTTCTTGTAACCCGCCCCCGCCAGCGCCTCGGTGACTTCCGGCGTGCTGCGCGAGGTCATTTTTTCCGCGCCGACAACCAGCACGGTCCGGGCAGCGCCCGCCTGCAGGGCGCGCAGGCCGGCATGGATGGCCGCCCCGCCGGACGCACAGGCGTTCTCGCAGCGCACCGCGGGCTTGAAGCGCAAGGCGGGCGAGGCCTGCAGGATCAGCGAGGCCGCGAAGGCATCCGGCACCAGTCCGGCATTGAAGTTGCCCAGGAACACCGCATCGATTTCAGCGGGGTCCACCCCCGCGTCCTCGATGGCCTCTGTCGCGGCCATGACGATGAGTTGTTCCAGGTTCAAGGCGTCCAGGCGCCCGAAAGGGGTGTGCCCGCTGCCGACGATGGATACCGAGGTGCCTGACATGTCTTGTCTCTCCGCACTGGGTTGTCGTTCTTTTTTCCAGTGTGTGACTTGGCAGGCCCGTACATCAATACGTGCAGCTACGTATAAAACTACGTATTAGGCTTTTGGGGTGAGGGGAGACCGCTGGGTTGACGGCCGTCGAGGGTGGTCGTGCCGTCGGCCGCCTGCCGCGTGGTGGGGCGCCCACAGCGCCCCGCCCCCCGCAGAAGGCGCCCGCCGTCCCGCCCACCCTCGACGTCCTGCAATGTTGTGTTCTGGACCTTGGGCAGCCACCTTGGTCCTGCTCGCATTCTTGCCGTCTGCTCGCTGCCTGCCCGAAGATCTCGGCTTGCCGCTCAGCAATGGGCGCCCACAGCGCCCATTGCTGAGCATTCGGAAAAGCAATAGGGCAGCTTTGGGGAGAGTGGGGGCGAGAGGTGGAGAGGGGTGGCAGCGCGCTTCGGGCTACGGGCGCCGCTTGGCCGTGTTGCCTGCTTGGGAAGGCTGCTCCACCACCGCCACCAATTTGCCGAAGCCGCCAGGCTCATCAATAAGTCTCGACGCCTCTGCCCGCGCAAGACTCCCGCCATTCAGTCACGATGACGGAACAACGCCTCCAAGCAGACAACGCAGCCTGACGGGAGCCCCTGCCCGAAGTGCGATGCCACCCACCTCCACTCCCCTTCCCCCCTCTCTCACTAGCTGCCTCTTTTGCTTTTCCAAATGCTCAGCAATGGGCGCTGTGGGCGCCCATTGCTGAGCGGCAAGCCGAGATCTTCGGGCTGGCAGCGAGCGAAACGCAAGAATGCGAGCAGGACTCCGGTGGCTGACTCCGATCCAGAACCCCTGAGCGCAGGACGTCGAGGGTGGGCGGGACGGCGGGCGCCTTCTGCGGGGAGCGCGGCGCTGTGGGCGCCGCACCCCGCGGCAGGCGGCCGACGGCACGACCACCCTCGACGGCCGTCAACCCAGCGGTCTACACAGAAGACTACCGCAGCAGACCAAGCAGCGATCTACGCCACCCCACCCACCCGACCAACCGGCCGCACAAAAGAAATCGCAGTCTCGCCAGCATGCGAAAACACCAGCGCATCCTGCTCATAGGCCGCCCGCCCGAACAGCGACGCCTCATCGATCGTCGCGAGATTCGACGCCAGTCCCTTGAAGTCGAACAGCGAGGTATCCGCCAGGTGCGACGGCACCACCTGCGTCAGCGCGCGGAACACGCTGTCGACGCGGCCCGGGGTTTCGCGTTCCCATGCGACCAGCATTTCCTTCACCTTCTGGCGCTGCAGGTTCTCCTGCGAGCCGCACAGGTTGCACGGGATGATGGGATACGCCATGTCGGCCGCGTAGCGGGCAATGTCGGACTCGCTGCAATACGCCAGCGGGCGGATCACCACGTGCGCGCCGTCATCGGTGGCGAGCTTGGGCGGCATGCCCTTCAGCTTGCCGCCGAAGAACATGTTCAGGAAGAAGGTTTCGACGATGTCGTCGCGATGGTGGCCCAGCGCGATCTTGTTCGCGCCCAGCTCCTTGGCCGTGCGATAGATGATGCCGCGGCGCAGGCGCGAGCACAGCGAACAGGTCGTCTTGCCCTCGGGCACCTTCTCTTTCACGATGGAATAGGTGTCGGCCGTGACGATGCGATAGGCCACGCCGGTGCTTTCCAGGTAGGCCGGCAGCACCTCTTCAGGGAAACCCGGCTGCTTCTGGTCCAGGTTCATCGCGATCAACTCGAAATTCACCGGCGCGCGCTTCTGCAGGGCGCTCAGGACCGACAGCATGGTGTACGAGTCCTTGCCGCCGCTCATGCACACCAGGATGCGGTCGCCGTCCTCGATCATCTTGAAATCGGCGATGGCCTTGCCGGCCTGTGATTCCAGGCGGTTCTGCAGCCGGAAGAAATTGTTCGAGTCTTTCATCAGCTCGGTTCCGCGGATGGCGACAGCCCTGCCCAACGCGGGCCGCCGACATCGATATCGAAAAGATCCAGCACCCGCGCCACGCTGTGGTCGACCATCTCTTCGATGGACTGGGGCCGGTGATAGAAGGCCGGCAAGGGCGGGAAGACGATGCCGCCCATTTCCGTGACGGCCGTCATGTTGCGCAGGTGCGCAAGATTGAAGGGCGTCTCGCGCACCATCAGCACCAGCCGGCGGCGTTCCTTCAGCATCACGTCGGCCGCGCGCGTGATCAGGTTGTCCGCCAGGCCGTGGGCGATGGCGCCCAGCGTGCGCATGGAGCACGGCGCCACCACCATGCCGGCCGAGCGGAAGCTGCCGCTGGCCAGCGTGGCGCCGATGTCGCGCACGCTGTGGACCACGTCCGCCATGGCGTGGACCTCGTTGCGGGACAGGTCCAGCTCGTGCTGCAGGTTGAGCGCGCCCGCCGCCGAGACGACCAGGTGCGTCTCGACGTCAGGCACGCGCCGGGCGGCCTGGAGCAGGCGCACGCCGTAGAGCGCGCCGGTGGCGCCGGTGATGCCGACGATCAGCCGCCGGCGGCCGGGTGTCACTCGGTGGCCCCGGCGGCGTCGAGCAGCTTCTTCAGCTCGCCGCTTTCGTTCATCTCGGACATGATGTCCGAACCGCCCACGAACTCGCCCGAGACGTAGAGCTGGGGAATGGTCGGCCAGTTCGAGTAGCTCTTGATGCCGCTGCGCACTTCCTCGTCCTCAAGCACGTTGATCGTGATGAGCTTGCGCACGCCACAGCCTTTCAGGATCTGGATGGCGCGGCCGGAGAAGCCGCATTGCGGGAACTGGGCGGTACCCTTCATGAACAGCACCACGGGGTGCTGCGTGACGGTATCGCGGATGAAGGTTTGCACGTCGTCGCTCATGGTTGACTCGCAGATGCGCCGGCGCGTGGCCGGCATAGGATTTGCCTGGGGTAAATGGCCGGTATCGGGCAGGCAACGCCGACGTCCGGACCCGGGACTCCCCGGAATTATAGGTTTGCGCCGGAAATCCTCTCGATGCCGGCCAGATCGCGGCGGCTGGCCGCGTTCCGGAAGCCTGCGTCGGCCAGCAACTGCCGCACGGCGGCGGCCTGGTCCCAGCCATGCTCCAGCCAGAGACGGGCGCCTGGGGCCATCCAGGCGCGGGCGCCGGACACGATACGCGCCAGCGCCGACAGCCCATCGGCTTCGTCGGTCAGCGCGCCGCGCGGCTCGTGGCGCAGGTCGCCCTGATCAAGGTGGACATCGCCGGCGGCGATATAGGGCGGGTTCGACACGATCAGGTCGAACGGCGCGTCGCCGCCGGGCAGCGCCGCATACCAGTCGCCTGCCAGACAGCGCACCCGGGGCGCCCCCAGGCGCTGGGCGTTGGCGTGCGCCTGCGCCAGCGCCTCGGGGCTGGCGTCGGTGGCCGTCACATGGGCATCGGGCCGGGCCAGGGCAATGGCCACGGCGATCGCGCCGCTGCCGGTGCCCAGGTCCAGCACGCGCGGCGCCTGCCGCCCTGCCAGGCATTCGAGCGCCGTCTCGACCAGCAGTTCCGTTTCCGGCCGCGGGATCAGCACGCCCGGCGCCACGGCATAGACATGGCCCATGAATTCGCGCTCGCCCAGCAGGTAGGCCATCGGCTCGCCGGCCAGGCGGCGGGCGCACAGGGTCTGGAATGCCGCCACCGCGGCAGGCGCCAGCGGGTCGGTGTCATGCGCCAGCAGCCAGGCGCGCGGCTTGTCCAGCACGCGCTCCAGCAGCATGCGGGCCTCCAGGCGCGGCAGGCCGCAATCGGCCATCAGCCCGCGCACGGTGGTTGCGGCGCCGCCCACGATGCGTCTTATGCCTCTTCGCCCAGGGCGGCCAGTTGCGCGGCCTGGTGCTCGGCCAGCAGGGTGCCGGTCAGTTCCTGCAGATCGCCTTCCAGGATGGCCTGCAGCTTGTAGAGCGTCAGGTTGATGCGGTGATCGGTCAGGCGGCCTTGCGGGTAGTTATAGGTGCGGATGCGCTCGGAACGGTCGCCCGAGCCGACCAGGCTCTTGCGTTGCGCGGCTTCCTTGCTCTGGCGCTCGCGCTGCTGCTGGTCCTTCAGGCGCGCCGCCAGCACCTGCATGGCCTTCTCGCGGTTGCGATGCTGCGAACGGTCGTCCTGGCACTCCACCACCAGCCCCGTGGGCAGGTGGGTCAGGCGCACCGCCGAATCGGTCTTGTTGATGTGCTGGCCGCCCGCGCCGCTGGCACGGAAGGTGTCCACGCGCAGGTCGGACGGATTGATGACGATGTCGGTCGCGGCATCGGCCTCCGGCAGCACGGCCACCGTGCAGGCCGAGGTGTGGATGCGGCCTTGCGCCTCGGTGGCGGGCACGCGCTGCACGCGGTGCGCCCCGGACTCGAACTTCAGGCGGCCATAGACGCCCTCGCCCTCGATGCGCGCCACCACTTCCTTGTAGCCGCCCAGCTCCGACGGGCTTTCGGACATCAGCTCCACGCGCCAGCCCTGCTGCTCGGCATAGCGGGAATACATGCGCAGCAGGTCGCCCGAGAACAGCGCGCTTTCATCGCCGCCCGTGCCCGCGCGGATTTCCAGGAACACGCTGCGGTTGTCATCGGGGTCGCGCGGCAGCAGCAGGATCTGCAGGTCGGCGCCCAATTGCTCGATGGCGGCCTTGGCCGTCTCGATCTCTTCCTGCGCCATCGCCTTCATTTCCGGATCCGACAACATCTGCTGCGCGGTGGCCAGGTCATCCTCCGCGCGGGTATAGGCGGAAAACGCGTTGGCCACGGGCTCGACGTCGGCGCGCTCGCGCGACAGTTTGCGGAAACGCTCCATGTCCTGCGCGGCCTCGGGGTCGGCAAGCAGGGCATCGAGTTCGACAAGGCGGCGGGACAACTGCTCCAGCCGGGCACGCATGGTCGGTTTCATAAGGACGGGCTTGGGGAATTCAGGAAGGAACGCGGACGGCGCGCGGCAAGCACGACGGCGCCCGCGTGGGCGGCAGGACGGGGAGCGCCGCTACCGGCGCATGTCGCGCGAGGGAAAGAGGCGGGGCAGCATCTCGATGAGCTGCTCGCGGTCCGCGTCCTGGCTTTGATGCAGCGCGGACAAGGGGCCGTGCAGGTATTTCTGCGTGAGCCCGTGGGCCAGTTGCTCCAGCACGGCCTCGGGCGACTCGCCGCGCGCCAGCAGGCGCCTGGCGCGTTCGAGTTCGGCGCCCTGCACGTCGGCCGCGGCCTGGTGCAGATCGCGGATGACGGGCACCACGGCACGGGTGGCCATCCAGCGCATGAAGTTGTCCACGCGCGTGTCGATGATGGCCTCGGCCTGCACCACGGCGGCACGGCGCGCGTCGGCGCCGCTTTGCACGAGCTTGCCCAGGTCATCGACCGAATACAGATAGACGTCGCCCAGGCGGGCAACCTCGGGTTCGATGTCGCGCGGCACGGCCAGGTCGACCATCACCATGGGGCGGTGACGGCGCTTGCGCGTGGCGCGCTCGACCAGGCCCAGGCCCAATATGGGCAGGGAACTGGCCGTACAGGACACCACCACGTCGAACTCGGCCAGCCGCTCGGGCAGGTCGGTCAGGCGCATGGTGGTGGCGGAGAACTTGCCCGCGAGCGTTTCGGCGCGCTCGAGCGTGCGGTTGGCCACCACCATGCCGGCGGGCTTGCGCGCGGCGAAGTGGGTGGCACAGAGATCGATCATTTCGCCCGCGCCGATGAAGAGCGTGCGGGCCTGGCTCAGGTCGCCGAACACGCGCTCGGCCAGCCGCACGGCGGCGGCGGCCATGGACACCGAATTGGCGCCGATGGCGGTCTGCGAGCGGACTTCCTTCGCCACCGAGAAGGTGCGCTGGAACAGCTGGTGCAGCAGGGTGCCCAGCGAACCGGCCTCGCCGGCGGTGCGCACGGCGTCCTTCATCTGGCCCAGGATCTGCGGCTCGCCCAGCACCATGGAGTCCAGGCCGCTGGCCACGCGGAAGGCGTGACGCACGGCGCCGTCGCGGTCATGGCGATAAAGGTGGGGATTCAGGTCGCCGGCGGCCAGGCTGTGGAAATCGGCCAGCCACTGCGGCAACTGTTCCGAGACCGAGGGGTCGGCCGCACAGTAGACCTCGGTGCGATTACAGGTGGACAGGATGGCCGCTTCGCTGACGCGCCCACCAAAGGCCGAACGCAAGCCGGCCAGCGCGGGCTTGAGCAATTCGATCGGCATGGCCACGCGCTCGCGCACCGAGACCGGGGCGGAGGTGTGGTTCAGACCGAAGGTGAGAACATCGACGGACATCGTGGCAGGTGCGCGCGCGGCTTGTGGGCGCGATTTGTAACCGCTGACAACGGAGGATTATAGCGCCTGGGGGTGGTGTCGGCCCGCTTTGCCATACCGGTACGTTGCAGGAACGCTGCATGCGTTCAGAATATGGTGTATAGTTTCGCCTCTCAGCGGCCTGGTAGCTCAGTTGGTAGAGCAGCGGATTGAAAATCCGCGTGTCGGTGGTTCGATTCCGCCCCAGGCCACCAAGATTCAAGTCGAGAAACCCAGCCTTTGCGCTGGGTTTTTTGCATTCCAGCCAAGAATTCGCGCCGTGCCGACCTGCGTCGGGCTTGATACCGCTCAAGCCCGACGCAGGCGACAGAACACTAGGGCGCCACCGTCACCTGCCATCCGCCCTCGATGGCCGACACCGCAATCCGAACCGGCAGAAAGCATTCGATCATCTCGAAATTGGTTCGGGCATGCGGCGTCAGCTCCGTGCAGGAGTAGGACGCGGCACGCTGGCGCTGCCAGACAGCCAGGGCCAGCGGCAGCACCCATTGATCGGCCAAGAACGGTCCCAGGGCCGCAGCGCTGGCTTGGTAGGCCCGCACTTCCCGCACCAGGGCGCCCGCCACCTGCTCGGCCGTGACGCCCTTCTCCCCGAATTGCGTGAATACTTCGCAGACGTTCGCATAGGCCAGCGTGGCCAGCAAGGCATTGCCCGGCCCCTCGTGCTGGCGAGACGCCCCCACGCGCAACCGCGCATTTTCCCAACCCAGCGCCGCGCCAAGCTGTTCGAGCTCGCGCCGGGCGACGACGCGCGGCAAGGCCGGCGCATAGCACTCGGCATACGCTTCCGATTCCGCCCCCCGCTCCATCAGGTCGAAGGGCTGCAGGCCGCCTGCGGCAGGTGAGATGCTGACCTCGACCTCGCCGCCGCCTGCCGGATAGAAGCCCAGCCGGCGCAGGGTCAGCTCGGCATGTGCGCCCAGGCGCTGCATCAGCGGCGCATAGCTGCGCGCCAGGAAATGGAAAGGCGGCGCCATCGGGTTGTGCGTGCCGCCGCCCAGCGTGAGACGGCTGGGCGCGCTTGCCATCAACAGGGCCGGCCAGACCGTCTGCAAGACCAGCGTGCAACTGCCCGCCGTCCCGACATGGAAGGCGTAGTCACCCGCGCGCACCGGCTGCGGCTCGAAGGCCAGGGATTGCGAACTCAGCTCGGCGCCCACCGCCCGCGCGCCGCTGATCTCGACCGCCGCGTTCACGCAAGTCAGGTGCTGGCGCATCAGGCCGGGCTTCGCGCGGCCTGCACGGATGCGGCGCAGCGTGAAGGGCTGGCCCGTGCACAGGGACAAGGCCAGCGAGGTCCGCAGTATCTGTCCGCCGCCTTCGCCGACGGAACCATCTATCTCGATCATCTTCTTTCTACATCTGTTTGCTTGCGCCAAGGGCTTGGGCTAAGTCCCGGCATCGAAATGCCGCACGGCTTCGTGCAGATAGCGGTCCAGCGCCCGCCCGTCCGCTCTCGGCGGCGGCGCGAACGTGTGCGCCATCGCCACGGCCAGCTCGGCTTCGATGAACGCGTGGATGCCTTCCCAGCGCGGGCTCGTTGCCGCCTCGCCCGCGCGCATCTTCACTGCCAGCAGCGCGTTGATTTCCTCGAGCAGGGCGGGGTCGGTCAAGGTCTGGTCGACCAGCGCCGCAAACCGCATCGGCGGCACGCCCAAGCCTTCACGGATCCAGCGTGCCGCCAGGAGCGGACGCAGGACGTAGAGGTATTTCTTGTATCGGACCACGTCGCCGTAGAGGTGCTCGCGCAGGTTCTTCCGAGCCATCGACACATAGTGGTGATAGCCACGCACCGGCGAAAAGCCTTCTTCCGCCAGGTCTCGGAGCCGCCCCGCCCAGTCGGCGGACTGCTGGTAGACAATGGGCGAGCGCAGCCATTCGAGCAGCGTCGGGTTGGACTGGCGCAGCAGTTGCAGCGTCTTGCGCAGGTCCCAGCCATTGATGTCCAGCTCGCCGCTGATCGGCAGCTCGATGACGTCGCGCCCGGGCTCGACAGTCAGGTACCAGGACAGCCGATTCACATAGATGAACCGCACGTCATAGTCGCTGTCGGGCGAGGCGAAGCCCCAGCCCCGGCTGCCCGACTCGCAGGCGAACAACACGGTGACGTCATGCTGGCGCTCGATGTTGGCCAGGTTCTCCAGCACCACGGCGCGCATGGCATCCGACACCGGATGCGCGCTGACCACTGCTTCCTCTTTCATGCTCGACCTCAATCCCCATGCACGGGGGAATGCGCGCGACCGGCGCACACTCCCCTAACCTTTCACGCACACCACCTGCTTCAGCGTGTGCACCACCTCGACCAGGTCCTTCTGCGCCGCCATGACGGCATCGATGTCCTTGTAGGCCATCGGGATCTCGTCGATCACGTTGGCATCCTTGCGGCATTCGACCCCTTCGGTGGCCTTGGCATGGTCCTCGACGGTGAACATCTTCCTGGCCTTGCTGCGGCTCATGACGCGGCCCGCGCCGTGGCTGCAGCTCTCGAAGCTGTCCGGATTTCCCAGGCCGCGCACGATGTAGCTGCGCGCGCCCATGCTGCCCGGAATGATACCCATCTGGCCACGCCTGGCGCTGACCGCGCCCTTGCGCGTCACGAACACGTCCTGGCCGAAATGGCGCTCCTGCTGCACATAGTTGTGATGGCAGTTCACCGCTTCGACGTGGGCCTCGAACGGCTTGGTGATGACCCGGCGGACCGTGGCGATCAGGTTGGCCATCATCACTTCCCGATTCCGCATGGCGAATTTCTGCGCCCAGGACACGGCACGCACGTAGTCGCCGAAATACTGCGCGCCTTCTTCGAAGTAGGCCAAGTCCTTGTCGGGCAGGTTGCGCTGATGGCGCTCCGCATCCTTCTTGGCCAGCTCGATGAAGTGCGTGCCGATGGCGTTGCCCACGCCGCGCGAGCCCGAGTGCAGCATGAACCAGACGAAGCCCGCCTCATCGAGACAGACCTCGATGAAGTGGTTGCCCGTGCCCAGCGTGCCCAGGTGCTTGCGGTTGTTCGTGTTGCGCAGGCGCGGATGCAGTTCGCACAGCGCGTCGAATTCATCGACGAGCGTGCCCCAGATCTGGTCCACCGTCTCGGGCGGGTTCTCCCAGCTGCCCGGGTCGCGGCCACGATGCTTCGGCGCCGACCCATGCGGCACCGCCTGCTCGATCGCCGAGCGCAGCGGCCCCAGGCTGTCCGGCAGGTCTTCCGCCCGCAGCGTGGTCTTCGCGGCCATCATGCCACAGCCGATATCCACGCCCACGGCTGCCGGAATGATCGCCTTGAGCGTCGGGATCACCGATCCGACAGTGGCGCCGATGCCGAGGTGCACGTCGGGCATGGCCGCGATGTGCTTGAACACGATGGGCAGCCGGGCCGCGTTGGCCAGTTGCTGGCGAGCCTCTTCTTCGACGGGAACGCCCTTGGTCCACATCTTGATCGGCACGCCGTCCTCGACGGCTTCAATGTTGTACTGCTGCGCTGACATCTTTCTCTCCATCAATAAAAAGCGCAGTGACGAGTGGCGATGGAATGCTGACTCCGCCATCCCTTGACGGGACCGGGATTTGAACCCGGGCGCCCCACGACTGCTCGCGGGGCACGCAGCTGGCGCTGCGTGCGTCTACCTGTAATTCCACCTGCATTCACTGCAAGAAATGGATGCCCTACCGCGACAAGGGGTGGTGAAACATTCGCGCTCTACCCCTGAGCTACGGTCCCCCTGATCTGGAACCGGCGGGATTCGAACCCGCGACCTCGAGCGTTGACAGGCTGTAGTTTCACCTGCATTCGCGACAAGACATCACAAACCTTCAAACCTTCACTGCCCTACTGCCGAACCAGCGAGACCCGCTCGATCTCGCCCACCCAGTGCGCGGCGTTCATCTTCCCGGCGACAAAATTCGCCACCATCGTGAATACCGCATCCGAGAAGCCGCCGACATTCAGGATGTCGTGACGCTCAGCCGCCTGCGTCGTCGCCGTCGGCTGGATGTCGATGCACACCAGGCGCGCCTGCGGGTTGCGCGACTTCAGGCGCTCCCACTCGCGCAGGGTCTGCGTGGCGCCCCGGCGGTTCGCATCCACCCAGGACTCGTTGTCCGAGACCAGGATCAGCAGATCCACCTGCGCACGCTCGCGGTTCAGCAGCGCCAGCGGCGCACTGCAGTTCGTCCCGCCGCCACCGATGGCTGCCAGCGCCTGCGCGTTGGTCATCACCGAATCGCGGGCGTTCAGCCGCAGCGGCACCACGTCTTGCTCGAACGGCAGCACGCGGGCCCGCGGATTCCTGCGCAGCACCGCGGCAGCCACCAGGGCGGCCACATCGATGCAACGCACGCTCGAGCTTGCCGAACCGCGATGACCGGTCACGAATAACCCCATCGAACCCGACACGTCCGGGCACACCACCACCCGGCCGCCGAAGGCGGGCACATTGGCCAGCGCGATTTCCATCGCATCCTGCAGCGCGTCCCGCACCGCTTCCGGGACCGCGGGACCCGCCGCCTTGAACGCGGCCAGCAGCTGATACGGCATCACACGCGCCTTCGCAATGGCCTGCGGGTCATGCAGCCTGGCCGCCACCTGCTTCGCCATGCCCGGCAGCTCGAAGACACCGTGTCGGGCAAAGGTGTTCAGGTTCTGGCGGACCATCTGCCACGACCCGGCCTGGGCAACCTGTGCCCACTGGGCAGCGCTCAGCGGCAGCGCCGTCAGCATCTGGAAGGGCACATCCGGCACCGCCGCGGCCACGCCCTGCGCCACCTGGCGCTTGAAGCGCTCGAAGGCCTGCGTGATGGGCGGCAGGGCCGCCTCGTCTACCGGCTTGCCGATCAGCCAGGCGAACCACGCCGCGCGCCAGGCCTCGGCAGGCTTGGGATGCACCATCTTCACCACGTCGGCCAGCGAGGGCGTATTGCCCACCGCGGCATTCAGCAGCTGTTTCTCGGTGGCCGTCAGCAGCCATGCCTGCACCAGTTTCTTCGGACGCGAACCCAGCGACTTGCGGCCCACTGCGCCACTGCGCAGGATCTGCACGAAATTGCGCAGCATCTTGCCGTTGTCGACCACCCGGCCGAACACCTGGCTCAGCAGCGTCACGTCCCGCACGGCCAGGCAGGCCGCCAGCAGCGCCGGCATGTCCTTCATGTGGCCGGCTTCGCGGGCATGGATGGCCGTCTTGGCCACGAAGGCAGGCTCCAGCGACTGGGCCAGCGCCATCACCTGGTCGAGCTGGTCTTCGGCATTCGCATAGAAGGTGCGGCCCAGGCAGCCCGTGGCTGCGAGCTGCGCCAGCTGGTGCTGCGCGCTGAAGGCATAGGCCGGCACCTGTTCGGCGTTACGCGCCGTGGCTGCCGGCAGCAGCACGCCCCTGAGGGTCTGGAAGAGTTGCGTGTTGACCATGATGGCTGTCCTTTCCTGCATTCAACATTTCGTTCGTACCGGGATAAACGCAAAGGGTGTGCCAACTTTCACGCTCACTTTCCAGAAAGACATCAAGCCATTGATTTAAATGGATAAAAGCCCATCCCCTTACCCGAATGCAAGAATGGCCCCGACGCTGCACACCTCAATTGATAGAATATATGCTAGTTATTTATTCTTATCGCTATGAGCAAAAAGAACGTCGTCATCGGCTTCATGGGCACCCAGCTCGATTCGGGTCAGGGCGCCGGCCGTTGGGAAAAGTGGCGGCCCACCATTTCGCTGGTCCAGCACGAAGACACGCTGATCGACCGGCTGGAACTCTTCTACGCAACCCGCTACGAGATGCTGGTGCAAACGCTCGTGCGCGATATCGCCAGCGTGTCTCCCGACACGGTCGTGAACCTGATTCCCATGGACTTCGAGAATCCGTGGGATTTCGGCGAGATGTATGCCGCCCTGTACGACTGGGCGCGCGGCTATCGCTTCGACCCCGACCAGGAACACTACTGGGCGCACATCACGACGGGCACGCATGTGGCCCAGATCTGCATGTTCCTGCTGGTGGAATCGCGCCTCATCCCGGGCCTGCTGCTGCAGACCGCCCCGCCCAGGAAGCAAGCTCCAGGCAGCCCAGGCTCCTACACGCTGATCGACCTGGACCTGTCCCGCTACGACGTGCTGGCACAGCGCTTCAGCCAGGCGCACACGGAAGCCCTTGCCTTCCTGAAAAGCGGCATCGCCACGCGCAACGCGCGCTTCAACGCCCTGATCGAGGAAATCGAGCGCGTCGCCGTCCGTTCGCAGGCGCCCATCCTGTTGACCGGCCCCACGGGCGCAGGCAAGTCCCACCTGGCGCGGCGCATGTTCGAGCTCAAGAAGGCGCGCCACCAGGTGCAAGGGGAGTTCGTCGAAGTGAACTGCGCCACGCTGCGTGGCGACGGTGCGGCGTCCACGCTGTTCGGGCACAGGAAAGGCGCCTTCACGGGCGCTGCCGCCGACCGTGCCGGCCTGCTGCGAACCGCGCACCAAGGCGTGCTGTTCCTCGATGAAATCGGCGAGCTGGGCCTGGACGAGCAGGCCATGCTGCTGAAGGCCGTGGAAGAAAAGCGCTTCCTGCCGGTGGGCAGCGACCGGGAAGTCAGCAGCGACTTCCAGCTGATCGGCGGCACGAACCGTGACCTGCGTATCGATGTCGCACAGGGTCGTTTTCGCGAAGACCTGTTTGCGCGGATCAATCTCTGGTCCTATACGCTGCCCGGCCTGGCCCAGCGCCCCGAGGACATCGAGCCCAACGTCGACCACCTGCTGACCCGCACGGCTTCCGAGACGGGACGGAACGTCCGCTTCAATGCCGAAGCCAAGGCGCGCTATCTTCAATTTGCGAACTCGCCTGCGGCAACCTGGCGGGGCAATTTCCGGGACCTGTCGGCCAGCGTCACTCGCATGGCGACACTGGCAGACGGCGGGCGCATCTCGAAGGACCTGGTCGAGGCCGAGATCCAACGGCTGCAGTGGCTGTGGCAGCCCGCGGAAGAAGACGCGGCAGGCGCCACCGGCCTGGATGCCCTCCTGCCGGCCGATGCGGCGCAGACGCTCGACCTGTTCGACCGCCTGCAGCTGGAAGCGGTCATTCGTCTCTGCAGGGAATCGTCGACGCTGTCGGACGCGGGGCGACGGCTGTTCGACCATTCACGCACGCAGCGCACGGTGATCAACGATGCCGACCGCCTGCGTAAATACCTGATGAAGTTCGGACTGACGTGGGAGAAGCTCCGCCCCCCCTCGTAATACCCGCCTAGCGCCGCACCACCTTCACGCCTCGCCCCGCCAGCCGCTCGATCTCCGCCCACAGCTCGGCCACCGTCACATGCCCGGGCAGCGCCCGCTTGGGCAGCATCACCCCTTCCCTGCCCGACAGCACGAAGACGATCATGTGGCGCGTCTCGACGATGCGCTGCACGGCCGCCCAGCTGACGTTCACGTTCACGTCACGGGTGCCGCCCCACAGCCCTTCCTGGCTCAGGACCAGGTTGACGTCCTTGCGCGCCAGGGCGTTGCGGGAAAAGATCGGCGCACAAATGAGCCAGCCGAAGAGTTCCGTGCTGAACCAGAACGCCACCGCGCAGCCCAGAAAAGCAGCATAGACCCACCCGTTCAACGCGCCGGAGAACAGCAGGCCCAGCGCCGCGCCGCGCGGCCGGCCCGGGTCGGCCCAGTGCACCAGCCCCAGCACGAGCGCGATCCAGGCGGCTTGCAGCAGGATGCGCCGCGCAAGCGGCGGGCGCATGAGGGCGATGCAGCCGTGCACGAAGTCGGCGCGCTCGTAGCGGTAGGAGAATTGCATGTGTGGCATCCGTGGCAAGTCGCCTGGATGGTACGCAGCCGGGCGGGGGCTTGTCCATCTTGCGGCCTGGCGGGTTCATGCCATGCCCATCGCCTTCATCGCCCGGCCGATCGCCTGCGGCGCGTAGTCCGACCAGGGTGCATTACCCACCTCGAGACGCGCCGCGATGTCAGCGATCGTCCACTGCGCGCTGCTTTCCAGGCTGTCGAGCTCATCCCAGCCGATGGGGACCGACACCCCCAGCCCCGGCCGCGCCCGCGCGGACCATGCGGCGACAGTGGTGGCGCCGAAGCCGTTGCGCAGGTAGTCGACGAAGATCTTTCCCTCTCGGTTGCGGGGGCCGCTCTTGGCGACGAAGCGTTGGGGAATGGTCCGGGCCAGGTGGCGCACGATCTCCGCCGAGAAATCCTTGACCGTGCCCCACTCGTATTGCCGCCGCAGCGGCACGACCACATGCAGTCCCTTGCCGCCGCTCGTCTTCAGCCAGGCCCGCAGGCCGATCTCCTCGAGCAGGGATCGCAGCAGGGCCGCGCCTTCCTTCACCGCAAGCCACGCCACGCCCTTGCCCGGGTCCAGGTCGAACAGCAGGCGGTCCGGCTTGCCGATGACCGTCTTGCCGGCGTTCCAGGTGTGGAACTCGACGACGTTCATCTGCACGGCAGACAACAAGGCCTGGGGCGTGGACACTTCCATCAGCGGCGCGTGGTCCGGATCCAGGCTGCGCGGCAGGTCCCGCACACCGGGGATCCGGGCTTCCTTGTGCTTCTGGAAGAACTGTTCCTCGTGGATGCCCTGCGGCGCCCGCAGGAAAGACACGGGGCGGTTCTTCAGTTGCGGCAGGATCAGCGTTGCGACCTGCGCATAGTAGCGAGCCAGGTCGAGCTTCGTCAGCCCGGTGGATGGATCGATGACGCGCTCGGGATGGGTCAGCTTGCCCAACTTCGCCTCGCCTTCCGGCGCCGCGCCGCGGGTGCGGCGCCTGGCAGGCACGGTCTTCTTCGCAGCCGCTTTCGCACGCTTGGCTGTCATGGGCGCCTCCTTCATGATCGACTGCGCGGGCTTGTCTTCGCGCACGCCGCGGAATACCGCCTGGCGCACGTGCCCGGAGGACGTCCACTCGCCAAACGACACCTCGACAACGAGATGCGGCGCGACCCAGGTGATTCCCCCGCCCGCGCCTGTCGGCCCCTGGAGCGGCGGCGCCTTGGCACGCAAGGCATCCAACTGCTGCTTCATGCGGGCAAGACCGGCGGCGTCGAAGCCCGAGCCGACCCGGCCCGCGTAGCGCAAGCCGCCCTGCGCATCATGCACCGCCAGCAACAGCGCGCCGAAGCCGCTGCGTCCTCCCTTGGGGGCGGTGTACCCCACCACGACGAACTCCTGCCGCCTGGCGCACTTGATCTTCAGCCAGTCAGGACTGCGGCGCGAGACGTAGCGCGACGACTGGCGCTTGGCGATGATCCCCTCCAGGCCCATCTTGCAGGCCGTGGCGGCAAGCTGCGATGGCGCCGCGTCGAATGCCTCGCTGAAGCGCAGATGGTCATCGCGGGACCGCGCCATCAGCTTTTCCAGCCAATGCCTGCGCACCGACAGCGGCTCGCCGCGCAGGTCGCGCCCGCCCAGGTAAGGCAGGTCGAACGCATAGAAGACGATATCGGCAGTGCGCTCGCTGTCGAAGGCATTCTGCAAGGCCTGGAAGCTGGGTGCGCCGTTCTCGGCCAGGACCACGACTTCGCCATCGATCCACGCGGACCGCGCGTCCAGCCGCGCCAAGGTCTTGGCCAGCCGCGGCATGCGCGCCGTCCAGTCGTGCCCGTTGCGGGTGTAGAGCCGGACGTCCTCTCCTTCCACCCTTGCCAGGATGCGGTAGCCGTCGAACTTGATCTCGTACAGCCACTCGCTCCGCGAGCCCGGCACGGCGTCGGCGAGGGTGGCGAGTTGCGGCGACAGCGCGCCGGGCAGGTCCGCCGCAACGCCGGGAAGCGCACCCGAGCCCGCAGCCTGGCGCAATGGCACCACGCTGTCCGGGAATGCCTCCACCACGCTGAAGTCGTCCTCGGCACGCGCCAGCGCGTCCTTTTCCTTGATGAGCAGCCACGGCGGCTGCTTCTCGTCCTTGCCCTTCATGCGCACCAGTGCCCAGCCGCCCTGCATCTTCCTGCCGTGCAGCGCGAACTTCAGGTGCCCCTTGCGATAGCCGGCACGGGGATCGCCCACGGGCGCCCACGTGCCTTCGTCCCAGATGATGACCTTGCCCGCGCCGTACTGGCCCTTGGGGATGTCGCCTTCGAACTGGTTATAGGCAATGGGATGGTCCTCGACCTGCACGGCCATGCGCTTGACCGACGGGTCGTAGCTGGGACCCTTGGGCACCGCCCAGCTCTTCATGGCGCCATCCAGTTCCAGGCGCAGGTCATAGTGCAGCCGGCTGGCCCAGTGTTTCTGGATGACGAAAGCCCGCGCATCGGGGTTCGCCTGGCCGCCGTCGGCGGGCTCGGCGGTCAACGTGAAATCACGTTTGGCGCGATAGGCCTTGAGCGTATCGGCCATGGCTTACGCCGCCTTGCGCGTCTTCTTCGCGGCGGGCTTCGTCGCGGTGGTCCTGGTCGCCTTCCTGCCGGCCCGTTTCGCGGTCTTCGCCGGCGCCTTCGCCGCTTTCCTGGCCGCAGCTGGCTTGCGCGTGCCCCCACGCCCCGTCAGGCTGCGTTGCAGCAGCTCGGTCAGGTCGATGACGTTGTCCGCATAGGCAGGCGCCTCTTCCTCGGGCTCGAACACGGTTTTGGCCTTGCCCGCCTTGGCCTTTTTCTCGACCAGCGACATCACGGCGTGCTTGAACTCGTCCCGGAACGCCTCGGGCTGCCACTCGCCCGTCATGTCCTCGACCAGCATCTTCGCCATCTTCAATTCATTGGCGCTTGGGGCATAACGCTTGGCATCCTGCGCGGGCAGGTCCAGGTCGTCCATCGCCTTGACCTCGTCGCCCCAGCGCAGGAGGTTCAACACCAGGGCGTCGCCCGCCGGGATCAGCGCGGCCAGGTGCTGCTTGGTATTGATCACCACGCGTGCAATGCCGATCTTGCCGGACTTGGCGAGGGTGTCGCGCAACAGCGCATAGACCTTGTGGCCCTTGTTCAGCGGCGCCAGGTAATAGGGCCGCTCCAGGAACACGAACGGCACCGCGGCAGCGTCGACGAAACGGTCGATCTCGATGGTCTGCGTGGTACGCGGATAGGCCTGCTCGATCTCGTCGGCCGACAGCACGACATACTTGCCGTCCTGGTATTCGACGCCTTTGACGATGTTGTCGCGATCGATTTCCTTGCCAGTGCGCTTGTTGATGCGCTTGTAGCCCACCGGGTCCATGGTGCGCTTGTCCAGCCAGTCGAAATCCACGCCGGATTCGGTCGTGGCCGTGTGCAGCCCCACGGGCACGTGCACCAGCCCGAAGGAAATCGCGCCTTTCCAGATGGTTCGTGTCGCCATGATGCGCCCCTTGGTATCCGCATCCGGCCACGTTAAGTGCAGGTCAGACCCTTTGCAGTAACCGATGTATCGCGGCGCAACGGCGTGCTACCCGGCACGCGCGCCCGCTCCTGCTTGCGATGGACGAGCGCGTAACGGGTGGACACGCGTGCGCGGGCGGGCGGTTCAACTGCCGCCACGGGTGTGCGGGGCATCGAAGAAGTAATCGGTGACCGAGACCGGCGCGTGGCGCAAGGCGCCCACGCGGTGCAGGAAGCGCCCGAGCGTCAGGGTGCGCTGGGGCGTGGTGAGGAATTCGATCTCGGGCTTGGCCAGCACGGCCAGCAGGAGGTCGCGCGGCGTGCGCGCGCCAGACACCGACAGGTAGATGTCGGCGGCAGCCTCCCGATTGTCCTGGATGAAACGCGCGGCCTCGTCCAGCGCCGCGACGAACGCGGCATAGGTCTTCGGGTTGTCTTCGCGAAAACGCGTGGTGGCGTACAGGGCCGTGGCGGTGGACGGACCGCCCAGCAGGTCGTAGGAATCCAGCAGAATGCGCGCCCGCGGATTGGCAGCCAGCACCTGTTCCTGGAAAGGAGGGTTGCCGAAATGCGCCGTGATCTCGGTGCCGCCCTTGATGAGCGCGGCCGCCGCGTCGGGGTGCGGCAGCGCCACCGTCCAGGCGTCCAGCCGGTCGTAGGCCGCGTCTCCCCACTGCCTGGCGGCCGCGAATTGCAACAGGCGCGCCTGGACGGAGACCCCCACCGCCGGCACAGCGATACGGTCCTTGGGCCCCAGGTCGGCCAGCGTGCGCACGTCCGGATTGGTGGTGACGAGGTAATAGGGGAAATTGCCCAGCGAAGCGACGCCCTTGACGTCCTGCTTGCCGCGCGTGCGGTCCCAGAGCGTGAACAGGGGCCCCAGGCCGGCCGAACCGATATCGATCTGCCCGGCCAGCAGCGCGTCGTTGATCGCCGCGCCGCCAGACAGGCGGATGTATTCCACCTGGATGTCGATGCCCGCGGCCTTGCCATGTTTCTGGATCAGGCCCTGCGCCTGGGCGACGTAGAGCGGAAGATAGGCGATGCCGAACTGGTCGGCGATGCGCAGGCGGCCCTCGGCGTGGGCGGCGTGGCCCAGGACGCTGAGAATCCCCAGCACGATGAGGCGGCGGGTACGCCGCAGAAGGTCGGAAGTCATGGCATATCCAGGAGAAAGGCGGCGGGCACGAAGCGCCCGGCGGCTTGGCCAGCCGCCGGGCGACACCATCGGGCGGTATCAGTCGCTGCCGCCCAGCGGCCTGCCCTCGATAGCTTGCGAGGGCTCTCCACGCACGCTGCGCGGGACGTCGCCGCGCAAGGTGACGCGGAACAGCTGGCGCGGCACGCCCAGCGCCTGCACCTCGCGCGGGGCGGCATGCGCCGTGGCGCGGTTGTCCCAGAAGACCACGGTGCCCGGTTTCCAGCGCAGGCGGAAGGTGTATTCCGGGCGCACGAGGTGCTCGAAGAGCAAGGCCAGCACCTGCTCGCTTTCACGCGGGGACAGCCCCTCGATGCGGTCAACGAAGAGCGGGTTGACGAAGAGCGCGCGCTCGCCCGTCTCGGGATGCACGCGCACGACCGGATGACGACTGACCAGCGGACGCTGCCGGACCTGCGCCAGGAAAGCGGGCAAGGGGCGCTGGCCTTCTGGCGGATGGAAGCTGTGCACTGCCCACAAGGTGTCCAGCAGGCCGCGCAAGGGCGCCGACAGCCCCGCATAGGCCGCCACCAGGTTGGTCCACTGCGTGTCGCCGCCATAGAGCGGCACGGTATCGGCGCGCAGGATCGAGGCCGAGGGCGGATCGATGGCCGGTGTCACGTCGGTATGCCACCCGCTCCAGGGCCGGATCAGCAGTTCGCCTTCGTAGCGGGCGTCGTAACGGTCGCGCTCGACCGAATAGACCTGGGGATGCCCCTCCACGTAGCCGAATACCGGATGGCCGACGGTGGGCTCGCCGAAGCGGCGGGCGAGCGCGACATGGCGGACGTGGTCCAGCGACTGGTCCCGGAAGACCAGGACCTTCCATTGCAGCAGGGCCGCGCGCAAGGCGGCGACGGTCTCGTCATCCAGGGGCGCGGCAAGGTCGATGCCGTGGACGTCGGCGCCAAGATAGGCGGTGGCGGGACGCAGGTCCAGCAGGCCGGTGGCGGGCTGTGGCGCGTGGGCAAGAACGGTGGGCATGGCGTTTCCTGAAGGCAGGCGCGGCGCGGCGGCGCGCACGGACGCTGCCGGCGCGTGACGCGCGGGTCATGTTTCCTTGGGGGTGATGCCGGCCTGCAGGACCATGGTCACGATACCGGCGCTTGCCTCGCCGGCCAACGACCTTATGACGTGATGCAAATGAAGCCAGGTAAATTGCGCGCGTCGCATTGCCCCATGCGCCAGGCTCATGCGCCGCAGGCTTGCGGCAGGCGGGCCGCCGCTTCTATCCAGTCGGCCACCTGCAGCGCGGCGGGCCGCGGACGGTTGGACGCCAGCACCAGCCAATAGGCATGGCCGCTGGCCGGTGCCTGCGGCGCGCCGGCCAGCGCAAGCAGCCGGCCGCTTTCAAGGTGGGGCTGGATGAGCGCCAGGCGGCCCAGCGCCACGCCCTGCGCAGCCAGCGCGGCCTGCACCACCAGGTCGTACTGGTTGAAGCGCAGCAGGGGACTGGCCGGCACCGGCCAGCGCACGGCCTGCAGCCAGTCCTCCCATTGCAGCCAGGGGTGCAGGGGGTCCTCGAAATCCAGCAGGGGAACCCCCGCCAGCTCAGCCGGCGCGTGCAAGGAAGACAGGCCCAGCGCAGGATGCGCCACCGGCACCAGCACCTCGTCGAAGAGCCGCCGCGCGCGCGCCGGCAACATGGCGCGCGACGCATAGCGCACGACCAGTTCGGCCTGCTCGGGACGCGGCTCCGCCTGGCGCGTGGTGGCCAGCAGCCGCAGGGCGATATCGGGATGGCGCCCGCGCAGCGCGGGCAGGCGCGGCATCAGCCACAGGCTGGCGATGCCGACGCTTGCCGCCAAGGTCACGGGGTCATCATGCAGCGCGCCGCGCGCGGCGAGCGTGGCGCCGTGCAGCTGCCGAAGGGCCTCCTCGGCCAGGTGGAAGAGTCTCTCGCCCGCTTCGGTGAAGGCGAGCCCCCGATAGGTCCGCACCAGCAGCTTCACGCCCAGCGCGGCCTCCAGGGCCTGGACCTGCCGGCTGACGGCCGACTGGCTGAGGCCCAACTCCCGCGCGGCGTGCGTGACGCTCTGGCGGCGGCCCACCGCCACGAAGCCGCGGACGAGCTCCAGCGGCGGCAATTCCGCCAGCCAGGAGGGCTGCGGCCTGGCCGTCGGAAGCCGCCCTGTCCGCGTCAATCCGCGTACACCCCCGCGGCCTTGATGACCGGGGTCCACTTGTCGATTTCCGACTGGACGAACTTCTTGTGCTCCGCCGGCTCGACGCGCGCATCGCTGATGAGCCGCGCGCCCAGGTCCTCGGTCTTCTTGATGAAGGCGGGATCCTTCAGCGCGGTCTTCAGGGCCTCGTTCAGTTTCTTCGTGACAGCGGGCGGCGTGCCCTTGGGCGCATACAAGCCGTGCCAGATGGTGATCTCGAAGTCCTTCAATCCCAGTTCCTGAAGCGTCGGCAGGTCCTTCAACGCGGGCGCGTCCAGGCGCTTGGCGGTGGTGACGGCGAAGCCCTTCACCTTCTTGCCCTGGATCTGCGGCAAGGTGTTGATGCTCTGGTCGCACAGCAGGTCGATCTGGCCGCCGATGAGGTCCGAGATGGCCGGCGCCGTGCCCTTGTAGGGCACCGAGACCATTTCCGTCTTGGTGGCCGACTGGTACAACAGGCCGCACAGGTGCGAGGCCGAGCCCACGCCTGCGTTGCCGATGTTGACCTTGCCTTGCGCCTTGCCGATCCATTCGGACAGTTGCGCGTAATCGTTGGCCTCCAGCGTCGGGCGGGAGATCAGCGTCATGGGAATGTCGTTGACCAGACCCAGGTACTCGAAGTCGTCCGTCACGCTGAACGGCAGGTTGCGCAGCAACGCGGGCATGGTGGACATGCTGATGTGGTTGAGCAGCAGCGTGTAGCCATCGGGCGCGGCACGCGCCACCTTGGCCGAGCCGACGGAGCTGCCCGCACCCGAGGAGTTCTCGACGACGACCGTGGCGCCCAGGGGGCCGCGCAATGCCTCGGCCAGGTCGCGCGCGGTGCGGTCAGTGGGACCGCCCGCCGCGAAGGGGACGATCATGGTGATGGTTTTCCTGGGGAAGTCCTGCGCGTGCGCGGTGAAGGTCGTGGCGGCGGACAGGGCAAGCATGAGGGAAATGGCGCGTTTCACCGGTGTCTCCAGCTTTATTGTGGTTGGACTGCGTGGCCAGAGTCTTGTCCATCCACGCGAGCGGTGGAAAGCTGGATGTTCCTGATGCTTGCTCAGGGTTGCCCTGAGCCAGGCATCAGGTGGCCTGGCGATCTCACCGCCCGGGCATCACCCCTGTTGCGCCGTGACGGCCAGCGCCTCGTCCAGCGCCCCCACCAGCCAATCGATATCGCCCGCCTGGAATGCCAGCGGCGGGCGCAGCTTCAGCACATTGCCGTGCGGCCCTGCCACCGAGGTCAACACGCGGCGGGCGCGCAGCGCCTCGACCACATCCAGCGCCCGTTCGCGGTCCGGGGCCCGCGTCTGCCTGTCGGCCACCAGCTCGAACCCGATGAACAGGCCCGCGCCGCGGACATCCCCCACCGCTTCGTGCCGCGTGCCGAGCGCCTGCAAGGCCGCCAACAACTGCCCCCCCACGCTCAGGCTGTGCTGCTGCAGGCCCTCTTCCTGGATGACGCGCAGCACGGCCTGCGCCGCCGCGATCGAGACGGGGTTGCCGCCGAAGGTATTGAAGTAAGGCAGGCTGTCGCTGAACGCGGCCAGCACCGGCGCCCGGGCGAACAGGCCGGCCACCGGCACGCCGTTGCCCATGGGTTTGCCGGTGGTGACCACGTCGGGCGTCACGCCGTGGCGGGCAAACCCCCAGAATGCCTCGCCGCTGCGGCCAAAACCAGGCTGCACCTCGTCGGCGATGAAGACGCCGCCATGCCGGTGCACGACATCCACCGCCTCGCGCAGGTAGCCGGCGGGGCCGGGCAGGACGCCGTCGGAAGAGAAGAGCGAGTCCACCAGCAGGCCCGCGAACTTGATGCCGTGCGCCGCCATGTCGTCGATCTGCGCCTGGACCTGGGCGGCGAACCAGAGCCCGAGATCCGGCGCGTCGACGCGATAGCGGTCGGGCGCGGGGACCAGACGCGTGGACGGCGCCAGGGGCTGGCCGCTGCCCAGCGCGGGCGACACGCCCGAGGTCAGCGCGCTGGTGCCGTGGTAGGCCTCGCGCGTGACGATGATGCCGGTGCCGCCGCTGTAGGCCTGCGCCACGCGGATGGCGAGATCGTTCGCTTCCGATCCCGTGCACACATACATGGCCTTGTCGATGGCGGGGGGCAGCGTGGCCAGCAACGCCTCGCTGTAGTCGACGATGCGGCCATGCAGATAACGGGTGTGCGTATTGAGCTCGGCCATCTGCGCGGCCACGGCGTGGATCACGGCGGGGTGGCAGTGACCGATGCTGGCGACGTTGTTATAGACATCCAGGTACTGGACGCCATCCGCATCCCAGAGATATTGGCCCTGGCCCCGCACCAGGTGCACGGGCTCCCGGTAGAAAAGGCGATAGGCGTCACCCAGCAGGCGCCCGCGCCTTGCGGCGAGTTCGCGGTCGCGCGCGCCGAGGCGGTCGGCATGTTCGGCGCGGAAGCTGTTGGTGTCCATGATGCTGGAGGGGGTAGGCATGCGGTATCTGTCCAAGGGAAAAAAACCGGCGCGCGGACACAAATGAGAACTTTGCGTGACGCGGGCCGAAGGTCACAGGTCTGTCACAACCATAAGGCATATTGAGCATATGTGTGATTTCTTGCATTTGCATGAATCAGCCCAAATGCATGGTGTTGCACGCTGCCGGCCGCCCCTGATCGTGGCCTGATGTCCACGAACCGGCCACCCTCATTCGACCTGCCTCATTGATTGGAAGCACTATGACCCGCCGCCTGTTCTCCCAACTCCTGCCGCTGGGCGCCCTGGCCCTGGCCGCCGCGCACGCCGCCCACGCCGGCACGATCACCGTCTATACCTCGCTGGAAGAAGACGAGATCAAGGAATACGTCAGCGCCGCCAAGAAGGACATGCCCGACCTCGACATCAAGGTCCTGCGCCTGTCCACCGGCGACCTCGGCCCGCGCATGCTGGCCGAATCGGCCAACCCGCAGCACGACGTGATCTGGGGCTGGGCCGTGACCAACATGCTCGATCCGCGCATCGGTGCGCTGCTCGAACCCTATGCGGCGAAGGGCGCCGACACGCTGGCGTCGCGCTATCGCTCGGCCGACGGCAAGTGGTTCGCCACCACCGGCTACATGGCCGCGTTCTGCGTGAACACGGAAGTGCTGAAGGCCAAGAACCTGCCCGTGCCCACGAGCTGGAAGGACCTGGCCGATCCGCGCTACAAGGGCGAGGTGGTCATGCCCAACCCCGTTTCCTCGGGCACCGGCTATCTCCAGATCGCGGCGCTGCTGCAATCCCGGGGCGAGCAGGACGGCTGGGCATTCCTGAAGACGCTGGACGGCAACGTCGCGCAATACATCAAGTCGGGGTCGCGTCCGTGCAAGGCCGCCCGCGCGGGCGAGTTCGGCATCGGCACCTCGCTGGCCTTCGCCGCCATGCAATCGGTCGAGGAAGGCTATCCCGTCAAGATGGTGATCCCCACCGACGGCGCGGGCTACGAGCTCGAAGCGTCGGGCCTGATGGCCGCGTCGCGCAACAAGGCCGACGCCAAGCGCTTCCTGGACTGGACGCTGTCGCCCAGCGCCGCCGCGCTCTACACCAAGTACAAGGAAATCGTGACCATCCCGGGCGTGCCGCAGTCGAAGGCCGCGCAAGCCGCCGGCCTGCCCGCGGACCTGTCGAAGGTGCTGTACCCCATGGATTTCGCCAAGTCCGCCAAGGACCGCGAAGCCATCCTGTCCACCTGGCAGAAGACCATCGGCCGCTGAACCGGCGGCCCTGGGAACACACGCTCCCACGCGCCTGGGCGCTTCGCGTCGCAAGCGGCTCCCTCGGCGCCGCTTGCGCGGGGCGCGGGCCCGACGCCTCTTTTCGAGTTTTCGACACATGAATCCGACCTCCCGTTATCCGGGCGTGTTGGGCGGCGGCCTGCTGGCCGCTTGTCTTGCGCTGTCCGGCTGTGGCGGCGGCGACGACGGCCCCGACGCCGTCGCGACGCCCGCGCCCACCCCCACTCCGCCGATTTCCGATGCGGCCGGCCGCAAGGCCCTGGTCATCGACCTGGACGGCCCCTCCTATGCCGCGCTGCAGGACGCCCTGGCCCAGGGCCGCGCCACCGGCCTGGATGGCTTGCAGATCGCCCCCGCCTGGACGGGCGGACGCAGCGGCACCCTGACCGAACAACCCACCACCGGCCGCCCGAGCTGGGCCAGCCTGCTGACCGGACAGTGGTCCTGGCGCCATGGCGTGAACTGGGAGCAAGGCAGCGCCACGCTGCAGGCGCCCACGGTGTTTTCCGCCCTGCGCCAAGCCGCCACGGAAAGCCGCAGCGGCGCGGCCAGCACGCAAGCGCTGTATGTGGACCTGCTGCGTCCCGACGTGAACACCGGCGCCCTGAACACCCTGGCCGACTGCTCGGCCGAGGCGCAGGCCATCGATTGCGTGACCCGCCAGGCGGGCGACATGGTGGCCCAGGGCTACGACCTGACGGTCGCGCAACTGAGCGCGCCCGGCGCGCCCGCCCAGGCCATTGCCACGCTGGCCACGGCCGTCACGCGCCTGCGCACGCAGCTCGATGACCGCCTGGCCACGCACCCGAAGGAATCGTGGCTGGTGCTGGTGACCATCGGCTATGGCGCCGACCGCTACGGCTCGGCCACCGGCACGCAAGCGGTGGACAGCAAGACCACCTTCATTGCCAGCAACGCGACGCTGGGCGCGCTGGGCACGGATCCGGCCGCCCCGCAGACCCCGGACGCGCTGTACGCCCGTGCCGCAATCACCGACATCGCCCCGACCGTCCTGCGCCACCTGGCGGTGCCGGTGGACAGCAGCGCCTATGCCTTCGAAGGCCAGGCGCTGCAGGCATCCTTGGCGCTGCGCGCGGCGACGGCCCAGGCCGGCGCCGACAAGGCCAGCCTGGCGCTGTCCTGGCAGATCGAGGGCACGCCCGCCGAGGCCTTGCGCCTGCTGCGCGATGGCCAGGAGATCGCCGTGCTGCCGCCCGAGACGCGCAGCTACCTGGACGACGCCCTGCCCGCCGCACAGGATGGCCGCCACGACTACCGCTACACCCTGGTGTCGGGCGACGCCGTCATGTCCTGGCCCGCCCGCATCGATTTCGTGACGCCGATGCCGCTGGCCACCACGCTGACCAATGGCCTGCGCAGCTACTACAGCTTCGACGGCGCAACGCCAGTCGACGCCACCGGCCTGTCGACCCTCGTCCCCTGGGATGCCTCGGCGGACGGCGGCAGCGCCCTGCCCGCCGACAATTTCCTGGGCCGCTGGACCAGCCCCGCCTGGCGCCTCGACACCACCGTCGTGGGCGCTGATGGCGTGGCCGGCTACCGCCTGCGCCAGAACGCGGGCGACATCACCGACAACACGCAGTTCACGGTGGGCTTCTGGTTCCGCAGCAACGGACTGTGCGCGCGCAGCCTGAGCAACGGCGTGCCGATCTTCTCGAACAAGAACTGGAACAGCGGCGGCAACCCGGGCATCACCATCGGCCTGTGGAACGGCTGCGAACTGCGCTTCAACCTGGGCGGCTCGGGCCGCATCGACAACACCGGCCATGCGCTGACCGACAACCAGTGGGCCTACCTGGCGCTGGTGGTCGACCGCAGCGCGCGCACGTTCACCAGCTATGTGTTCGACCCGGTGAAGGGCCAGCAGATCAAGAGCCTCGCTTTCTCCGCCGCCCTGGGCAACTTCGTGCCGGGACTGGGCACCGGTTTCTCGCTGGCCGAGGACGGCACCGGCTCCTACATCACCAAGGAAAACAACGCGGGCTCGCCGCGCGGCCAGATGGACTTCAACGAACTGGCGCTGTGGAACCGCGTGCTGACCGAGCAGGAACTGGTCTCGATCTATCGCGCCGGCCGCCCCCTGCACACGCTGCAGCCCTGAACCGTTCAAAGGAACCCCACGCCATGACGCTTCTTTCTTCCTCCCGCCTGGCGGCCGCCTTGGCGCTGGCCTGCCTGCTGTCGGCCTGCGGCGGCAGCGACCACGACGAACCGCCCGCCACCGACACGCCGACCCAGCCGGGCGAGCCCGGCACGCCGCCGCCCGCGCCGCAACTGCGCTGCGCCCCGTGACCCCCGGCCCCAACTCATCCTGGCAGAAGCATCGACATGATTGACGCATCCAAACGCAAATTCCTGCGCACGACCGCGGGCACCGCGGCCTCGGCGGCCGCGCTCAACCTCTTTCCGCCCAGCATCCGGCGCGCGCTGGCCATTCCGGCCAACAACCGGACCGGCACCATCCGCGACGTGGAACACGTGGTGATCCTGATGCAGGAAAACCGCTCGTTCGACAACTACTTCGGCACGCTGGCCGGCGTGCGCGGCTTCGGCGACCGCCATACCATTCCGGTGCCCAACGGCCTGAACGTGCTGCAGCAGCTCAATGGCAACGGCAAGCCCATCCTGCCCTATCACCTGGACCAGTCCAGCGGCAACGCCCAGCGCGTGTCCGGCACGCCGCACGCCTGGGTCGATGCGCGCGACGCGTGGAACCAGGGCCGCATGTTCGAGTGGCCGCGCCACAAGCAACAGCAATCGATGGGCTATTTCACCGAACAGGAACTGCCCTTCCAGACCGCGCTGGCCAATGCCTTCACGCTGTGCGACGGCTATTTCTGCTCGCTGCACGGCGGCACGAACTCCAACCGCCTGTTCCACTGGACCGGCACCAACGGCGCGACTGTCAACGACGGCCGCGTGGTGGTGAACAACGTCTGGGACACCCTGAACAGCACCACCAACCTGGCGACCACGGGCTTCTCGTGGACGACCTATCCCGAGCGCCTGGAAGCCGCCGGCGTGAGCTGGATGGTCTACCAGAACATGCCCGACAACTTCACGGACAACCCGCTGCTGGGCTTCAAGCAGTACCGCCAGGCCAACCTGGATTCGGGCAAGCCGGTCTATCACGACCGCAGCAACGCCAACAATCCGGCCTACGACCCGGCCAGCGACAACACCGGCAACCCGCTGTACAAGGGCATCGCCAACACGATGCCGGACAACGGCTTCCTGGGCACCTTCAAGGACGACATCCTGGCCGGCAAGCTGGCCCAGGTCACCTGGGTGATCGCGCCGTCGGCCTATTCCGAACACCCCAGCAATTCCAGCCCGGTGCAGGGCGGCTGGTACATCCAGGAAGTGCTGGATGCGCTCACGGCGAACCCCGATGTCTGGAGCAAGACCGTGCTGCTCATCAACTTCGACGAGAACGACGGCTACTTCGACCACTATCCGCCCCCCTGCGCGCCCTCGCTCAAGGCCTTCGACCCAGCCGACGCGCACGGCAAGACGACGCTGCCCGCCGAACAGATGACGTCCGAGTACTACATCGCGCAGCCCATCGCCGGCACCTCGATGCCCACGCCCGACGCCGACTGCTACGGTCCGGGACCGCGCGTGCCGATGTATGTGGTGTCGCCGTGGAGCCGCGGCGGCTGGGTGAACTCGCAGCACTTCGACCACACCTCGGTGCTGCGCTTCCTGGAGGCCCGCTTCGGCGTGCAGGAGACCAACATCAGCCCGTACCGGCGCGCGGTGTTCGGCGACCTGACCACGGCCTTCAACTTCGCCACGCCCAACGACGCGCCGCTGGAGACGCTGGGCGGGCGCAAGTCCAAGGCCGATGCCGACGGCCTGCGAACCGCGCAGCAGGCGCTGGCCCAGGTCACGCTGCCCTCGCCCCAGGCGCTGCCGCGCCAGGCCCCCGGCACGCGGCCCTCGCGCGCCCTGCCCTATGAGCTGCACACCAGCGCGCGGACCGATCTCGTCAACGGCACGGTGCGCCTCATCTTCTCGAACACGGGCACGCAGGCGGCGGTCTTCCATGTGTACGACAAGCTCAACCTGGACCGCGCGCCGCGCCGCTACATGGTGGAAGCCGGCAAACAGCTGGACGACAGCTGGGCCGCCACCGCCGACAACGGCGGGCGCTACGACCTGTGGGTGCTGGGCCCCAACGGCTTTCACCGCGGCTTCACCGGCGACCTGTCCCTGCAGCGCAATACACAGGCGCCGGACCCCGAGGTGCGCGTGTGCTACGAGATCAGCCAGGGCAACCTGGCCGTCACGCTGATGAATGCCGCCACGGTCGACGCCCGCCTGCACGTGCAGGCCAAGGCCTACCGCTACGACGGCCCGTGGAACGCCACGGTCGGCGCGGGCGGCAGCGAGACGCTGGCCTGGGACCTGTCCGGCAGCGACCGCTGGTACGACTTCGTCGTCACCTGCCCCGACCTGCCCGGTTACTCGCGCCGCTACGCCGGCCGCGTGGAAACGGGCAAGGACGGCATCAGCGATCCGGCGATGGGCCAGGACGGCTTCTAAGCCCTGGCGCTGATCGCGCCCGCGCCGGGGACGGGCATGGCCCGTCCCCTTCCCGTTTGTTCCCATGTCTTCCCAGCCCTTGCCAGGCCAACCGCCAGACCAGAACCCGAATGTCCCTTTCCATCCAGAATCTCAACAAGCGCTTCGGCACCCAGCACGCCCTGGCGGATATCTCCCTCACGCTGGGCGCATCGGAGTTCGTCTGCCTGCTGGGGCCCAGCGGCTGCGGCAAGACCACGCTGCTGCGCATCATCGCCGGCCTGATGCAGGCCGACAGCGGCACGGTCGGCCTGGACGGCCGCGACCTGGCCGCGCTGCCCGCGCGCGACCGCGGCTTCGGCATCGTGTTCCAGTCCTATTCGCTGTTCCCGCACATGACCGCCGCGCAGAACATCGCCTACGGCCTGAAGATCCGCAAGACCGCCCCCGCCGCCCAGGCCGAGGCGGTGGCCCGGCTGCTGGCGCTGGTCCGCCTGGAGGGCCTGGGCGACCGCTATCCCGCGCAACTCTCGGGCGGCCAGCAGCAGCGCGTGGCGATTGCCCGCGCGCTGGCTGTCGAGCCTTCCCTGCTGCTGCTGGACGAACCGCTCTCCGCGCTGGATGCGCGCGTGCGCGCCGGCCTGCGCCACGAGCTGCGCGAGATGCAGCAGCGACTGGGCATCCCCACGCTGATGGTCACGCACGACCAGGAAGAAGCCATGGAACTGGCCGACACCATCGTGTGCATGAACAATGGCCGCATCGAGCAGGCCGGCCCGCCGCGAGAGCTCTATCTGCGGCCCCGCACCCGCTTCGTGGCGGAATTCATGGGCCACGGCAACCTGCTGCCCGCCATCGAGGCCGCACTGCTGCTCGCCACGGCGCCGGACGCGGCCGACGCCCAGCCAGCCCTGCCGCGCGACGGCCTGCTGTGCGTGCGGCCCGAGCACCTGCGGCTGCTGCCGCGGCAAGGCGGGGCCGGACGCATCCGCGCCGTGGTGTTCCTGGGCGCGCGCCAGCACGTGCGCCTCGCCTGGCGCGGCCGGGAGCTGCTGGCCGAGACCGATGGCAGCATCGCGTGGGAGGCCGGCCAGACGGTGGACGTCGCGCTGGCCCAGGCCGAGCACGCCTGGGTGCCCGAGACGCGAGGCCACGCATGAGCGCGCCGGGCCGCATCAAGGGCCAATACCAACGTGCGCAGCAAGAAGGTGCTCCAGCGAGCGCGCCGCTTCCCGCCGCCGTGCCCGAGCGCGGCCTGGCACGCTGGCTGCCGCGCCTGTGCCTGTGGGTGCCCCTGCTCGTGCTGGCGATCTTCTTCGCGCTGCCCATGCTGGGCATCGCCTGGCGCAGCCTCATCGAGGACGGCAGCGGCCAGCCCGGCCTGGGCAACTACCTGGCGCTGGCCGACATGCCCGGCATCTGGCGCGCGGCGCGCAACAGCATGCTGCTGGGCGCCGCCGTCACCGCGATCACCGTCACGCTGGGCTTCATCGTGGCCTACGGCCTGGAGCGCTGCGCGATGCCGGGCAAGCGCATCATCGCCACCCTGTTGCAACTGCCGGTCATCGCGCCCTCGCTGGTGCTGGGCCTGGGCCTCATTTTCCTGCTGGGCCGCAACGGGCTGGTGGGCAAGATGCTGGGCATCCGACCCGACATCTATGGCTTCTGGGGGCTGATGCTGGCCGACATCCTCTATGCCTTGCCACAGGCCATCCTGATCATCCGGGTCGCGTTGCGCCAGAGCGATGCGCGGCAGTACGAAGCCGCCGAGGTGCTGGGCGCGGGCGGCTGGCGCCAATTCCTGGATATCACGCTGCCCGGCGCGCGCTACGGACTGCTCAGCGCGGCATTCGTCGTGTTCACCGTCACCATCACGGATTTCGGCAACGCCGTGGTCATCGGCGGCGACTTTTCCGTGCTGGCCACCGAGATCTACAACCAGGTCAGCGGCCAGATGAAGTTCGGCATGGGCGCGGTGGTAGGCATCCTGCTCTTGCTGCCCGCCGCGCTGGCCGTGTGGATCGAGCGCGGCACGGCCAAGCGCCAGGCCCGCATGGGCGGCGAGTCGGCGATTCCGCCAGCGGCCGCCTGGCTGCCCGCGCGCGACGTGCCGGTCTTCGCGATCAGCGCGCTGGCCGCGGCCTGCGTGGCCCTGGTGGTGGGCATCGTGGTGTTCTCCAGTTTCATGCGCCTGTGGCCCTATCGCATGACCTTCACGTTGCGCCACTACGCGCTGGACATGACGGGCGCCTATGAATCGCTGTGGACCTCGGTGTGGATCTCGGCGGCCGCGGCCGGGTTGGGCGTGGTGCTGCTGTTCATGCTGACCTTCGCGATCCGCCGCCGGCCGGGTCCGCTGGCCAGCCTGGCGGCGCTGCTGTCGGCGATGCCCGTGGCAGTGCCGGGCCTGGTGCTGGGCCTGTCCTATGCGCTGGCGTTCAACTCGGCGACCATGCCCTGGGGGGCGCTCTATGGCACGGCCGTGCCCATCATCCTGTGCAACCTCATCCACTTCCACACGCAGGGCTATGCCGCCATGATGACCGGCATGCGAAAGGTGCCCGGATCGCTGGAAGACGCCGTGGCGATGCTGGGCGGCGGCACGCTGCGCGTCCTGCGCGACGTCTACCTGCCGTGGCTGCGCGCCACGCTGGTGTCGGTGGGCCTCTTCCTGTTCATGAGCGCCATGGTGACCCTGTCGGCCGTCATCTTTCTTGTCACACCGTCGCTGCCGCTGGCCGCCGTCACGGTGATGCGCCTCGATGAGGCCGGCTTGACCTCACAGGCCGCCGCGTTTTCCACCTGCATCATGGCCATCGTTGCTACCATCGCCCTGCTGACCCGGATGCTCGCGCGGCCGGACAGCCGGATGGCCTGATAATCACCAACAAGAATCGACCATGCTTCAAGAAACCCGACTGCACCGCATCCGCAGCCTGCTTTCCTCGTTCAACCAGGTCAGCACCGATCGCATCGTCCAGGACCTCGGCGTCTCGCGCGAGACCGTGCGCCGCGACATCCTGGAACTGGAAGCGGAAGGCGTGCTGCGCCGCGTGCACGGTGGCATCATCGCCACCAACGACGAACCCGAACCGCCGCTGGCCGTGCGCCAGACCGTGCGCGCCAAGGAAAAGCGCGCCATCGCACGTGCCGCGGCCAGGCTGGTGCAACCCGGCCAGACGCTCTTCGTGGACGCGGGCAGCACCACGGCGCTGCTGGCGGAAGAACTGTCCGCCATGACCGGCATCACGCTGATCACCAATGGCCTGCTGGTTGCCCAGCAGATGGCGGCAGGCCAGGCCGCCCAGCCGGCCAACCTCGTGATCCTGCTGGGCGGCCAGGTCAACACCTCGCTGGCCGCGACCTGCGGCGACGTGACGGTGTCGGAAATCCACCGCTATCGCGCGGACATCGCCTTGCTGTCGCCCGTGGGCGTCAGCGCCGAGCATGGCGCGACCAGCTTCGAGCATGCGGAAGCCGCCATCGCGCGGGCCATGGTGGTCCAGGCCAAGCGCCTGGTGATCCTGGCCGACCACAGCAAGGTCGGCCATGCCAGCCGCGTGGCGTATGCCCATGCACAGGACATCGACGCGGTGGTCACCAACCGGCACAAGGACAATGCCGAGGGCTGGGACGCGCTGCGCCGCGCGCACGTGGAAGTCGTGCTGGCCTGACCCGCAGGCCTGACGCCGGCCGCGACGCCTGGCCGGCGTCAGGGCGCCAGGCCGGGGGCGGCGCCTTCCGTGCCGGCCCCGCCCGTCAGGTGCTGCAAGAACATCTTCGACAAGGTCCGCTGCGGCCGCAGCGTGCTCCAGAGCAGGTGGCTCTGCACCTGGATGTCCGGCACCAGCGGCCGGCGCACCAGTCCCGGAATCGGCAGCGCGCTCAACAGACTGGACTCCACCAGCGCCACGCCCGCGCCGTGGAAGGCCAGCACGATGCCCGTCATGGAGGTCGAGACCTCCAGCTGGATGTTCAACGGACGCTGCAGGAACTCGCCCAAGCGGTGCCGCAGCAGCGCCTGCGGCACGTACGTGATGACCGGATAGGGCAGCAGGTCGTCGATGGTGATGGCGGGCAGGGCCGCCAGCGGATGGGTGCCGGGCAGGATACAGCCCAGCACCGCGTCGGCGATGCGCAGCGACGCGATGCCCTGGTGCTCGCCGGGCGCGAACGCCACGCCCAGGTCGACCTGCTCATTCAGCAGCCGCTCCGCGATCAGGTTGGAATCCATCGATTGCAGCGAGACCCGTACGTTGGGACGGGTCTTCACGAACTCGGCGACCGACTTCGCCAGCCAGGCATTGGCAATGGGCGAGCTGGCGGCAATCGACAGCGAGCCCTGGATGCCCTCGGCGAGATCCTGGCTGAAACGCTCCAGTCCGGAGATGCGCCCGAAGATGTCCTGCACCTCGGGCAGCAGGGCCCGCGCCTCGGGCGAAGGCTCCAGGCGGCCGCCCTGGCGGCGGAACAGCGTGAAACCCAGGCGTTGCTCGAAATGCTTGATCGTGGCGCTGACCGCGGGTTGCGTGACGTTCAGCAGTCCCGCCGCCCCCGTGATCGAGCCGGACAGCATCACGGCATGGAAGGCTTCCAGGTGGCGCAGCTGTATGCGGGAATGCATGGCGATGTCTCCATAAGCGGGCTTTATGACCGCCGTGTTTTTTGTGATTGGCAGCCATGTTAGGCCACTCCCTAGAATCCCTGCTCGTGTCGCCCCGGCGCAGCCGCCGGGAGCCTTACTACAGGAGTGATCCATGCAGGCTACGCAGGAAACCGTCTACCGGCCCAAGCAGGAGAACCTTTATTTCCCTGCCTATCCCAAGTTCGACTCCATCGAGGCCGAACGCTGGCACCGCCGCCAGCGCCTGGCCGCCGTCTGTCGCGTGTTCGCCAAGTTCCGCTATGAATATGGCTTCGCGGGCCACGTGACGGTGCGCGATCCCGAGCATCCGAACCTGTACTGGACGAATCCCTTCGCGATGGATTTCGGCCGCGTCCGCGCCAGCGACATGCTGCTGGTCGACCACGCCGGCACCGTGCTGGAAGGCAGTTGGGCCGTGAATCGCGCCGGTTTCGTGCTGCACTCGGCCATCCATGAGGCCAACCCCGACGTGATGGCCTCCTGCCACGCGCACACCACCAACGGCATGGCCTGGGCCGCGCTGGGCCGCCCGCTCGACCCGATCACGCAGACGGCTTGCGGGTTCTACGAGGACCAGGCCCTGATCACGGAAGAGGCCGGCGCGGTGGTGGTCGATGACAAGAAGGGCCACGCGGTGGCCCAGGCTTTCGGCCGGGCCAAGATCGCCATCCACCAGAACCACGGCCTGTTCTCGGCCGGCCGCGAATCGATCGAGGAAGCCGCGTGGTGGTTCATCGCCGCCGAACGCGCCTGCGAGATCCAGCTGAAGGCGGAAGCCACGGGTTCGCCGCTGAAGATGATCGACCCCGCCGCCGCGCTGCATTCGAAGAAGCACCTGGCCACGCCATTCATGGCCTGGCTGCATTTCCAACCCATCTACGATGCCATCGTGCGCGAGCAGCCCGACTGCCTGCTGTAGATTCCGGCCCCCCCGGCCACCGTCCTACCAAAACAAAACAAGTCCGAGGAGACACCATGATCCGCCCTCTTCACCGCGGCGCTGCATCCGCCGCCCTCCTGCTCAGCCTCTGTTCGCCGGCGCTGGCCGCCTGGCCCGATGACAAGCCCATCGAACTGGTCGTCGGCTTCGCGGCCGGCGGCGAAACCGACATCCTGGCCCGCGTGCTGGCGCCCTATCTGCAGAAGCACCTGTCGCCCAAGGCCAACATCATCGTGGTGAACAAGCCCGGCGCGTCCGGCGCCATCGCCAACACCTATGTCCAGCGCGCCGCGAAGGATGGCTACACGGTGGCCATGGTCAACACGCCGCCCATGAACTTCATGCCGCTGGTGCAGGCCACGCCCTATGACCCCGACCAGTTCGCGCTGATCGGCCGCGTGGTCAGCGACCCGACCCTGCTGGTGGCGCGCGACGACAGCCCCCATGCCTCGCTGAAGGACCTGGTGGCGGCGGTCAAGTCGGGCAAGACAACTGCCACCATCGGCCAGAACGGCCTGGGCAGCAACGGTGGCGTGGCGCTGAACCTGCTGATCCAGGAAAGCGGCGCCGCGCTCACGGAAGTGCCCTTCACCGGCACGGGCCAATCGAAGATCGCGCTGATCGGCGGCCACGTCGACATGATCTTCGCCAGCCACACGGCGGTGCCCAAGCCTGAGTCGGAATCGGTGAAATTGCGCATCCTGGCGCAGTTCATGGACAAGCGCGCACCCATGCTGCCGAACGTGCCCACGGCCAAGGAAGAAGGCTTCGACGTCGTCGTGCCATCGGATCGCGGCCTGGCCATCCACAAGGACGTGCAGGCGGACATCCGCGGGAAGCTGCAGGCGGCGCTGGAGGCCTCGCTGAAGGACCCCGAGTTCCTGAAGGCGGCCAACGCGTTCGCGGATATCCTGGCCTACAAGTCGGGCACCGAGTGGCAGGAGGACATCGAAGCAGCCAAGGCGCCGCTGGAACAACTGGCTGCCAGCCTGAAGCAACGCGGCGCCGCGCGCTGAGCATGTGCGTGCGTGTCCCTCGCGGGGCACGCGCCGCCTGGCCGCTTCATTCCGGATAGGCCAGCAGGTGCAGCTTGTCCGGCACGCCGCGCCAGGCGGCGTGATCGGGCAGCGGTTCCTTCACCTTGCTGATCCGCGTCCAGCGCGGGTCCTGAGACAGCGCCGCGTTCAAGGCCACGATGGGCTGCTGCGCATCGGTGGCCTCGGCCACGTTGATGATCGCGCCCACCGGGCACTCCGGCACACAGACCGAGCAGTCGATGCATTCAACAGGATTGATGACGAGGAAGTTCGGTCCCTCGAAGAAGCAGTCCATGGGGCAGACGGCGACGCAATCGGTGTACTTGCACTGGATGCAGGCTTCGGTAACGGCAAAAGGCATGGCGGAAAGCAAAGGCGAGAACGGGCAATGCCGTCACCTTAGCCCGCGCGCCGTGACAGCGGCATGGCTATCGGCCCTTTTTTGCCGCAATGCACCGTTCCAGTTTCGGCAACAACCGCAGGCCCTTGCCGTCTTTTCAACCCTTTTCAACCTTGAGTCATTTGCATAGGCGCACAAGCATATGCGTATTTGATCGCACCGGCGCGGCGCGATTTCCGTAGACTTCCCATCAGTGCAGCACGCATGCCCCGGCGGGCCCATGCGGGTTGCGCTTCCCCTTGAAACGCGGCGGCTAGCCGCGCTTCAGCGCGGCGCACCGTCCCGGAAATCCGGGTGGGCGCCGCGTTTTTTTTTAGAACTTCCCGCGCAACGTCAGCATGACGTTCGCCGGTTCACCGAAGTAGGTCTGGCGATTCGAGCCGCCCGCATACCGTTCGAAATAGCGCTTGTCGAAAACGTTGTTCACGGTGAGCGCGGCCGAGACGTCAGGCCCCCAGGCATAGCCCGCCTGCAAGGACACCACCGAGAAGCCGCCCTGCTGGTAGCGCACGCCGCTGTACTCGGCGTAGGTGGCGCTGGAGGTGCGCACGCCGCCGCCCACGAAGACGCCGCGCCCGGCTTCCTGACCCAGGCGATAGCGCGTCCACAGCGAGAACTGGTGGCGCGGGAACGTCGAATCGAAAGGCTGGCCCAGCATGTCCGGCAGGCCGTCGCGATGGCGTGTGGACGTATAGGCATAGCCCGCGGTCATGTCCCAGCGCGGCGTCAGCCGCCCGCTGACCTCGGCTTCGACGCCCTGGCTGCGCACGTGGCCGGCCGCCAGCGAGTAATCCTCGTTCAGCGGATCGTCCACCGCGCGGCCCTTGTCGTCGATGCGGAACACGGCGACATGGCCGGTCAGCTGGCCGTCCAGGAACTCACCCTTCACCCCCAGCTCGACCTGCTCGCCCGTGCGCGGCGACAGGAAACCGCCCGCTACGAAGCGCTCGGTCTGCGGGCTGAAGATCCGGTTGTAGCTGGCATACACCGAGAACCTGTCGTCCAGGTCGACGATCAGCCCCAGGTTGGGCACGAAGCGGCCATCGATGCGCTGGCGGTTCTCCGGCGCATCGGGATCCTTGTTGTCCCACCAGGCCATGCGCGCGCCCGCCAGGAACGTGACGCCGCTCACCGGGCGCAGGCGCAGGTTGGCATAGGCGCCGTATTCGATGGTCTTGGGTTCGGGAGGATCGCCGATCGCGCCGTCGGGCATGCGCAGGTCCTGCGGCGGCGCATCCACCGGCACGCGCCACGTGGCGAAGCGCTGCTGGATCTGGCCGCCCTTGAACACCTGGTAGTTCGCGCCGACCGTCACCGTGTGCGACTGGCCCCAGGCCTGGAAAGGCAGGCTGAGGTAGCTGTCCACCGCGCGGTTGATCTGCACGGACTTCTGGCGCGCGCCTTCGATGGTGACCAGGCGCGTGACCGGATCGATCATGCTGTTGGAGATGTAGCGCGCCATGTCGTTGCGCGTGACGGTCTGGTTGAGCTGCGTGCGCCACGTGCCGCCGTTCTCCAGGCGGCGCTCCAGGTCGAGGAAGGCGCTGTGCGCGCGGTCTTCCTTCACGCCATGGCGCGAACCGAGGAAGGTACTGCGGCTCACGTCGGGCGAACCGCCGCCCGCCATCAGCGGCAGGCCGGCGAAGGCCACCGAGTCGCCGCGCTGCACGGTCATGCCGGCACTCAGCGTGGTGCTGGCATCGAAGTCATAGGACAGCGTGCCATAGACCGTGCGGCTTTCCTGGTTGATGGTGTCGACGAAGCTGCGGCGCTTGTCATACACCGCCACGAAGCGGCCGCGCAAGGTGCCCTGCTCGTTCAGGCTGCCGGTGGTGTCCAGCTCGGCCCGATAACGGTCCCACGACCCGGCCATCGCCGTGGCGCGCGTCGCCGCATCGGCCTGCGCGCGCTTGCGCGCCAGGTTGATCGTGCCGCTGGGTTCGCCTGCGCCCTCCAGCAGGCCCGCCGGGCCTCGCCAGACCTCGACCCGGTCATACAGCGCCATGTCCATCAGCGCGCTGCCCCACATGCCCTGGCCACCGCGCAAGGGCATGCCGTCGATCAGGTAGTTGTTCAGGCGAAAGCCGCGCGAGCGCAGGTTCACCACGCCCGTCGAGGTGGACAGCACGCGGATGCCGGTGACGTAGCTCATGGCGTCACCCAACGACACGACGTTCTGGTCATCCATCTGCGCGCGTGTCACGACCGAGATGGACTGCGGCATTTCGCGCAGCGACACCACCTCCTTGCCTACCGACACGGCGCGCACGGTATAGGACTGGGTGCCTTCCGACGTGGCGTCCAGCCGGGGCGCCTCGACGGACACCGGCGCCAGATGCGTGACGCCGCCCGCCGCGGAAACGGGCGCCGGCTGCACGCTGAGCGCGCCGCTGGGGGTCGCCACCAGCACCAGGCCCGTGCCACGCAAGGCGGTGCGCAAGGCATCGACCGGCGCCAACGTGGCAGCCACCCCCGCGCTCATGCGTCCCTCGACCAGTGCAGGCGGCACCGACAGGGCCAGGCCGGTGCCGGTCACGATCTGGTTCAGCACCGGCCCCAGGGGGCCGGCGGCCACGGCGTAACTGCGCGGCGCCCCGCCATCGGGCAGTGCCGCCTGGGCAGGCGCTTGGGGAGAGGCCAGCGCGGCCCCCAGGGCCACGGCGGCCCACATCCGGTCATGCATGAAAGAACTCCTGCGTAGATTGCGTTCAGACAGGAGTGCGGTTTTCACGCCCCGACATGACACGGGCTTTCAAATTGATACAAATGCGCGGGCATGCCGGGCAGCATGTCCGCGCTTGCGAGGGTCGCTACGCGCCCCGCTGGGTGTCGAGGGTGATCCACCAGGGGCTGTAGCGGCGGACCGTGATGGGCTGGGTGTCCACCAGCGCGCGCAGGGCGCGGTCGACGTCATCCAGCGGCAAGCTGGCCTGTACCGGCAGCGCGGCGGCCTCGGGCGACACGCGCAGGACCGCCGGGGTGTAGCGCCGCAGCGCCGCCACGACCTCGCCCAGCGGCAAGGGCGAGGCGGACAGATAGCCCTGCTCCCACTCCGCGCCGGTGGCCGAGCCCGTCACGGGCTGCCAGCGCCCCAGGGCATCGACGGTGACGCCGCGGCCCGGCAGCAGCTCCCGCTCGCCGCCCGCTGCCGCGCGCAGTTGCAAGGTTTCCGCCAGCGCGAAGACGCGCGTGCGCGCCTCCCCATGGCTGACCAGAAAGCGTCCCTGCCGCGCCACCACGCTGACATGGCGCGCCATCAGCAGGAACGGCCGTTCGGCGGCGGGCGACACACGTGCGACGATATCGCCTTCGCGCAACACTGCCTGGCGCGTGGCGGCGGCCACGTCCACGTCCACCGCCGATCTCGCGTTCAGCGCCAGCTGGCTGCCATCCGCCAACGCGAAGGCGCGGCGCTGTCCGGTGCGGGTCTGCAGGTCCGCCGTCAGGGTGCCCAGCGGCACCACGCGATCGGCCAGCCAGGCGCCCGTGCCGACGCCCACCGCGGCCAGGAGGGCCTTGAGCGCGGAGCGGCGCATGGGTTGGCGCAACAGGTTGCCAATGCGCGCGTCTTGCCCCGGCAGGCGCGAATCGAGCTGTTCGATGGCGCGCAGCGACTGCCCCAGTCGTTCCTGCAGGCGCGTCCAGGCGGCATCATGGGCGGGCGACGACTCGCGCCAGCGTGCGAAGGCGGCATGGTCGCGCGCCTGGGCGCGGCCCGAGTTCAGCCGCACCATCCAATCCATGGCCTGGTCCAGCGCACGCGCCTGTTCGTCCTGCGCCATGGCGCTCAGAACAGCCCGTTGCGCAGGCAGCATTGCAGCGCCTGCTTCATGTAGCGCGCCACGGTGCGCGGGGTGACATCCAGGCGCCGGGCGATCTCGTCGTAGCCCAGGCCGTCGACCTGGCTGTAGAAGAACGCGGCACGCGCGGCGGCCGGCAGGCCATACAGCGCGGCGTCCAGTTGCGCCACGGCCTCGACCAGCAAGGCCAGCTCCTCCGGGGATGGGGCGGTTTCGGGCGCGCCCTGCGCCAGCGCCTCCATGCATACGCGCTCCAGCTCACGCTCGCGATAGCGCCGGTAGACCAGCCGCTGGCCGATGCGCATCAGGAAGCCGCGCGGGTGCTCGATGGCCGACAGGTCGGTGCGATGGAACAGCAGCTGGAAGAACGTCTCCGCGCACAGGTCCTCGGCATCGTGCCGGTCCTGCACATGGCGCAGCAGCCTGGCGGTCAGCCAGCGGTGATGCTCGCTGAACAGGGTGTGCAGCAGCGGGTGCGCGGTATCGGAAGCCATGATGGCGAGCGGGGAGTAACGAGGGGAGATGCGGCGCTGACGGCGCACTGCAGCATGGGAATGGTTCTTATTATAGATTACCCTTGCCGTCTTCCTGCCCCGCGCCAGCCGCTTGCCCCGGGAAGACCTTACGGTTTTCTTATATCGCCAGGCCTCATATAAGAAAAACAGTCATATAGATATGACCATTCAATTGCGCGGCTGGGCCAGCCCGGTGATAACCTGCCCGTCTAAGAAATGCAGTCTTTAGTTCCTATTGATTATTTTAGATTTGGAACATTCCATGCGCTCCTTCAAGCTTCTCACGCACGTCGCCCTGGCCGCCACGCTGGCGCTGCCCTTTGCCTCGCCGGCCGCCGCCCAGTCGGGTGATCCGCTCAAGATCGGCCTTTTCGCCCCGCTGACCGGCAACGTCGCGGCCAACGGCACGCGCTTCCGCGACGGCGTGCAACTGGCCGTGGAACAGGCCAACGCCGCAGGCGGCGTGAGCGGCCGCAAGTTGGAACTGCTGGTCGAAGACGACCGCAACCTGCCCAAGGAAGCCGCCACCATCGGCCAGAAATACGCGTCCACGCCGGGCGTCGTGCTGGCCATCGGCACCTTCTCGACCACCGCCTCGGTGGCCGCGGCCCCGGCCCTGTCGGAAGCCCACATCCCGCAGATCAGCCCCAGCTCCTCGCACCCCGACTACACCAAGGCCAGCGAGTACACCTTCCGCAACGTGTACCGCATGGACCAGGTCGCCAAGGTGCATGCCGACATCATCCTGAAGGAACTCAAGGCCAAGACGGTCGTGATCCCCTACTTCCAGGACGACTGGGGCCAGTTCGTCGCCAAGACCACCAAGGAAGCGGTCGAACAGGCCGGCGGCAAGGTCCTGCTGCTCGAACCCGTGGCGCCCAACGCGCGCGATTTCCGTCCGCTGGTCAGCAAGATCAAGTCGCTGAACCCCGATGCCGTGTTCCTGGCCGTGCACTACCAGGAAGGCGGCGTGCTGACGCAGCAACTGCGCCAGGCCGGCCTGAAGACGCCCATCGGCTCGCCCGACACGCTGAGCAATCCGCGCTACCTGGAACTGGCGGGTGAGTCGGCCGAAGGCCTGATCCTGTACACCGAGTTCTTCGCCGGCGACCCCAAGAACAAGGCATTCGTGGATGCCTACACCGCCAAGTTCGGCTCGGCGCCCGACCAGTGGTCGGCCCGCGCCTACGACGCCGCCAACGTCGGCATCGCCGCCATCCGCCGCGTGGCCGAGTCGGGCAAGCCCGTCACGCCGCAAGCGGTGCGCGACTCGCTGCTGAACGGCCCCGCCTATCAAGGCGTGACCGGCGAGACGAAGTACGATGCCCAGCGCGAAATCAACAAGATTCCGACGCTGCTGCAGGTGCGCAACGGCAAGTACGAACTCTACAAGCCGAACTGATCGCCTCACCCTGATTGCTGCAGTCCCCAGCGGGCCCTTCGCACTGAAGGGCCCGCGCCATTGCCGGGAACACACGGATGGAACTCTTCTTCAGCCAGGTCCTGAACGGCCTGGCCATCGGCCAGGTCTACGCCCTGATCGCGATCGGCTTTTCGCTGGTGTTCGGCGTCGCCAACATCATCAACTTCGCGCAGGGCGCGCTGTTCATGCTGGGCGCCTTCATCGCCTATTCGGCGCTTGCCTGGTTCCAGTTGCCGCTGATCGCCGCTGCCGCCGTGTCGGTCGCCATCGTGGCGTTGCTGGGCGTGCTGCTGGAACGCCTGGCGCTGCGCCCGCTGGCCAACGCCGCCTATATCGCGCCCTTCCTGTCGACGCTGGCCATCAGCACGATCATCGACCAGTTGGCCGAGATCATCTGGTCGCCCGATGCCCTGCCCTTTCCGGCGCAGTTGGGCGACACCACCTATTTCATCGGCCGCGCCTACGTCACCAGCACCGACCTGACGATATTCTTCGTCGGCCTGGCCGTGACCGTGCTGCTCACGGTCTTCCTGGCGCGCAGCTGGCTGGGCCGCGCCTTGCGCGCCACCGCCCAGGACCGCGACGCCGCGGCCCAGATGGGCATCCGCACCACCACCATGGGCCAGTTCGCGTTCGGCCTGGCCGGCGCGCTGGGCGCGCTCAGCGGCATCCTGGTGGCGCTGTACTTCCAAAGTGTCTTCCCGCAGATGGGCCTGCCCTTCGGGCTGAAGGGCTTCGCCGCCGCGTTGATCGGCGGCCTGGCCAGCATCCCCGGCGCCGTCGTGGGCGGCCTGACGCTGGGCATCGCCGAGACGCTGGCCAGCGCCTATGTCGGCGACAGCTACCGCGACGCCATCGCCTTCAGCCTGTTGCTGCTGATCCTGCTGGTCCGCCCGCAAGGCCTGCTGGGCAAGCGCACGCTGGCCGGGCTGGGCGGCGCGGGCGCGGCCTCGGGCGCCATGCCTTCCACCAGCCTGCTCGCCTCGGCCTCCAGCCAGCGCGGCGCCAATCGCGTCTGGTCGCTGCCGCCCTGGGGCCTGGTGGCCGCCGCGGCGGTCATGGCATTGCTGCCGGTGATCGTGCCGCAGGCCTACGTCATCCAGGCGTCGCTGTACGGCCTTGTCTTTGCGCTGTTGGCCGCCAGCGTCACCATCGCGTCGGGGACCGCTGGCGTGCTGTCCATCGGACACGCCGCCTTTTTCGGCGTGGGTGCCTACGCGGTGGGCCTGATCGCCCGCCCGCTGGGCTGGCCCATGGAGGCCACGCTGCTGGCCTCGGCCGCATCCGCCAGCCTGGTCGCCACCGTGGCCGCCATTCCGCTGCTGCGCCTGTCGGGCCACACCGTGGCGCTGGGCACGCTGGCCATCGGCCAGATCGGCGGCCTCATCTTCCTCAACTGGATCTCGGTCACGCGCGGCCCCATGGGGATCTTCAACATTCCTCGCCCCGAGGTCTGGCTGCTGGGCGGCTGGGCGCCCGGCGATGCCAGCCAGCGCTACTGGCTGACGCTGGCCATCGTCACGGGCTGCCTGGTGCTGGCCGAACGCGTGGTGTCCTCGCCCATCGGCCGTGCCTGGCGCGCCATCCGCGAAGACCGCCTGGCCGCGCACACCGCCGGCCTGCCGGTGAAGCGCTATCTGCTGCTGGCCTTCGCGCTGAGCGGCGCGCTGGCCGGCATCGCGGGTGGCCTGCTGGCCTATGCGCAGACCGTGGTGAGCCCCGAGAGCTTCTACGTCGATACCTCGATCCTGGCCCTGACCATGGCGGTGCTGGGCGGACTGGGGAACATCACAGGCGCGGTGCTGGCCGGCTTCGTGCTGGCGATCCTGCCTGAACTGCTGCGCGGTTTCAGTGAATACCGCCTGATTGCCTATGGCATTGTCCTGCTGCTGGTCCTGCGCCTGCGGCCGCAAGGCCTGCTGGGAGCACGATGATGGAAAAAGGCCTGATACTGGACAAGGTGGTGCGCGACTTCGGTGGCGTGCGCGCCGTCGATAACGTCAGCCTGAACCTGCGACCTGGCGAAACCCTGGCCGTGGTCGGTCCCAATGGCGCGGGCAAGTCCACGCTGGTGCAGCTGATCAGCGGCGTGGACCGCCCGAGCAGCGGCAGCATCACGCTGGACGGCCGCCGCATCGACCGCCTGCCGCCCGAGCGCATCGCGCGCCTGGGCCTGGGCCGCAGCTTCCAGACCTCGCGCGTGTTCCCCGCCATGACGGTGTGGGACAGCGTGCTGGTCGGCACGCACATGCAATTGCTGTCGAATGGCAAGGGCGGCCTGCTCGATCCGGTGCGCGAAGCGGCCGGCGCGGTGCTGTCATTGCCCTTCTGGCGCCGCCGCCGCGCGGCGCAGGAAGCGGCGGCGGCGGACGTGCTCAAGCTCTTCGGCGACCGCCTGTGGCCGCGCCGCGACCAGCCCGCCTTCAGCCTCTCGTACGCCAACCGGCGCCGGCTGGAGATCGCGCGGGTGCTGGCCTCGCGTCCGGCCTACCTGCTGCTGGACGAGCCCACGGCGGGCATGAACCCCACCGAGACGGGCGAAATGACGGAACTGCTGGAGCAACTGCCCAAGCTGTTCCCGCAGATCGGCCTCTTGGTCATCGAACACAAGCTCTCGCTGGTGCGGCGCATCGCCGACCGTGTGATCGTGCTCAACCAGGGCAAGGTGCTGGTGGAAGACACCCCCGATCACGCCCTGGATCACCCCGAGGTGGTCGAAGCCTACATCGGCCACCCTCGCGAAGGAAGGAAGCGCTCCAATGCCCACCTTGGATGATGTCGTGAACCCCGCCGCCGGCGCGCCGGTGCGCGTGTCGGTGGACCGCATCGATTGCCACTATGGCGCGGTGCAGGCCCTGTTCGAAGTCAGCGTCGACGTGCGCCAGGGCGAGACCGTGGCCGTGCTGGGCGGCAACGCCTCGGGCAAGTCGACCACCGTGAAGTCGGTGCTGGGACTGGTCAAGCCCACGCGCGGCACCGTCACGCTGGACGGCCAGCGCATCGATGGCCTGTCGCCCGCCGACATCATCGAGCGCGGCGTGGCCAGCGTGCCCGAAGGCCGCCGGGTCTTCCCGGAAATGTCGGTCTATGAAAACCTGCTGCTGGGCGCCTGGCCGCGACGCAAGGAAAAGGCGGCCATCCAGGCCTCGCTGGCGCGCGCGTACGAAGCCTTCCCCAGGCTGGCCGAGCGCCGCAACCAGGCCGCCGGCACGCTCTCCGGCGGCGAGCAGCAGATGCTGGCGCTGGCGCGCGCCTGGGTGCGCAACCCCACGCTGGTGTGCATCGACGAACCGTCCATGGGCCTGTCGCCCAAGTTCGTGGACCTGGTCTACGACGTGCTGTTCGGCTGGAAGGACCAGGGCATCACCATCCTGATCGTGGAGCAGAACGCGCGCCTGGCGCTGGAACTGGCGGATCGCGCCTATGTGCTGCAGCACGGCAAGGTGGTGCTGTCGGGCAATGCGGATGATCTGGCCGCGGATCCCTCGGTGCAGAAGGCCTATCTGGGCGCAGCCTGAGGCCGCACCCGGCATTCGACGGCCAGGCGCTCGCTCAGCCTTTTCCGCCCAGATACGCCTCCGCCAGGCTTTCGTCGGCGGCGATCTGGGCGGCCGTCCCCTCCGCGACGACGCTGCCGTTCTCCAGCACATAGGCGCGATCGGCCAGCGCCAGCGCCAGTCCGGCCATCTGGTCCACCAGCAGGATCGTGATCGCTTCGGTCCGCAAGGCATCGAGCGACGCGAACAGCTCGGCGATGATCTTCGGCGCCAGGCCCAGCGAGGGTTCGTCCAGCAGCAGCACGCGCGGCTTGGCCATCAGGCCGCGCGCCACCGCCAGCATCTGCTGCTCCCCGCCTGACAACAGCCCCGCGCGCTGATGCTGCCGCTCACGCAGGCGCGGGTAGCGGTCCAGCATCTGCTGCACCCGCGCCTCGCGATCCTCGGGGTGCAGGAATCCGCCCAGGCGGATGTTGTCCAGGACCGACAGCTCGGGAAACACCTGCCTCCCCTCCGGCACCAGCACCAGCCCCAGGCCCACCACCTCTTCGGCGGGACGCCGCTCCAGCACATGGCCGTCCAGGTGCATGCTGCCCGACTGGCTGGCATGCAGGCCCGCCAGGCATCGCATCAAGGTCGACTTGCCCGCGCCATTCGCGCCCAGCAACGCCACCATTTCGCCGCTGCGCACCTGCAGGTTCACGCCGTGCAGGACCGGGTCGGCGCCGTAGCCCGCCACCAGGTCGGCCACCGCCAGCAATTCGCGCGCGGGCTGTGCGCCTGCCGGCCGGGGCGGGCGCGGGGCAGGCGCCATGGCGTCGCCCAGGTAGGCCTGGCGCACCGCGGGATCAGCCTGCACGGCCTGCGGCGTGCCCCAGGCAATGCGGCGGCCGGCGTCCAGCACCAGCACATGGTCAGACACGCCCATGACCAGCGCCATGTCATGCTCGACGAGGGCCACGCCCACGCCGGCGTCACGGATACGGGACAGCAAGCCCGACAGCACTTCCTTGTCTTCCCGCGACAGGCCCGCGGCCGGCTCATCCAGCAGCAGCACGTCGGGATCGGTGGCCAGCGCGCGCGCGATCTCGACCAGCCGCCGGTCCACGTGCGCCAGCCCCGCGGCCTGCGCGCTCGCGACGCCACGGTAGCCGCAGAAGGCCAGCAGTGCGCGGGCCCGGGTCCGCGCCGCCGGATCGGCGTGGCGGGCGGCGCTGAACAAGCCGCCCAGCCTGCCGCGGCCCATGGCCAGCACGACGTTGTCTTCCACGCTCAGGCTGCCGAACAGCTGCGAGGTCTGGTAGGTGCGCGCCACGCCCGCGCGGGCAATGCGGAACGCCGGCAGGCCCGCCAGCGGCTGGCTGCCGCTGGCGCCAAGCAGGTCGAAGCCGCCGGAGCTGGGCCGGTAGAAGCCGCTGAGCATGTTCAGGGCGGTGGTCTTGCCCGCGCCGTTGGGACCGATGAGGGCAGTCACCGCGCCGCTTGCAACCTGCATGTCCAGTTCCGCGACCGCGCGCACGCCGCCGAACGCCATGCCCAGGCCCTTCGCCACGAGTCGCGCGCGCGGGCGCCGGGCCAGCGCGGCGCCTTCCGGGACGGTCTCGGGCACCATGGCCACAGCCTGCCCCCGCCGGCGCCACACCTGGCGCACCATGCCGACGATCCCTTCCGGCGCCACCCACAACACCACGAGCAGCATCGCGCCAAAGAACAGCAGCCGATAGGCTTCCAGCGAGGCAAGCAGCTCCGGCAACGCACCGACCACCAGCGCGCCCACGATAGGGCCCGCCACCGAACCCGCGCCGCCCAGCACGACCACCAGCACGAACAGGATGGATTGCATGAAGCTGAAGGTCTCGGGCACGACGAAGCCAGACAGCGGCGCGAAGAGGCCGCCGGCCAGGCCCGCGGCCGCGGCCGACAACGTGAAGGCCACGGTCTTGATCACCAGGGGGTTCAGGCCGATGGAGGCCGACGCGCTTTCGCTGTCCTTGACCGCGCGCATTGCCGCGCCCCAGGCGCCGCGTGACAGGCGGGCATACGCCAATGTCAGCAGCGCGGCCAGCAGGATGCCCAGCACCGCGATGGTCTGCTCCGGCCCCAGCCCCGGCCACAGGACGGGCGGCTGCAGCCCCATGATGCCGCTCTGCCCGCCGGTCAGGCCGCTGAGCTCGACCGCGGCATGCTGGACGATGAAGCTGAAGGCGATGGTGATCATCGCCAGATAGGGCCCCTTGACCCGCAACGCCGGCAGCGCCAGCAGCGTCCCCAGCCCGCCGGCCAGCGCCATGCCGGCCAGCCAGGCGGGCCAGAAGCCCCACCCCGCCTTGGTCGTCAGGATCGCCACGGTATAGGCGCCTATCGCATAGAAACCCACGTGCCCGAAGGACACCTGGCCGGTAAGCCCCTGCAGGACGTTCAAGCCGATCCCGACCACCGCGATCAGCGCGATGTTGGCCAGGACGAAGGCATAGTAGGTGTTGAGCGTGAGGCTCAGCGCGATGCCCACGGCGGCGATCACGCCCGTCGCGACCAGCAGCCGGACCTGGCCGGCGGACTTGCTCCGATGCAATGCGGTCGTCATACCTTCTTTACCTCGGCACGTCCGAAGAGGCCATTTGGCTTGCAGGCCAGGGCCACGATCACAAGGGAAAAGGTGATGATCTGCGTGTGGCTCGATCCCAGCGTGACGGTCACCAGGCCCTCGGCCACGCCGAACAGCAGGCCGGCCAGCATCACGCCCCAGGCGCTGCCGATGCCGCCCAGGATGGCGACCGCGAAAGCCTTCAGGCCGAACAGCGTTCCCATGTCCGCGTTGACGTTGAACAACGGGGCAATCAGGACGCCCGCCACCCCGGCCAGCAGCGTGGACAGGGCGAAGGCGGCCGCGATGGCGCGCTTGATGGGAATGCCCATCAGGCGCGCCGCGTCCCGGTTCTGCACGACCGCGAGCAGCGCCGTGCCCCAGCGGGTGCGGCGCGCCACCGCGTGCAGGGCGGCGGCCAGCGCCAGCCCCAGCACGGGAATCAGCAACTGCAAGGGATAGATGCCCAGGCCCAGCCCGCCCAGCGCCACCGGCGCGTCGGCCAGCGGCGACGGCAGGCTGCGCGGCTCCCGGCCGAAGGTGTGCATGACGACGTTGTCCAGCACGATGCCCAGGGCCACCGTGGACATCAGCCAGGCATTCGAATCACGGCTGGCGAAGGGCCGCACCGCGATGACTTCCACCAGCACGCCATAGGCGGCGCACAACAGCAGGGCCAGCAGGATGGCCAGGGGCATGGGCCAGCCCAGGGTCTGGGCAAAGGTGAAGCACAGCACCGCGCCCAGCATCATCGAACTGCCCTGCGCGAAGTTGACGGTCCCCGACACCGAGTAAGTGATGTGAAAGCCCAGCGCCATGAGACCGTACATGCTGCCCAGTCCCAGCCCGCTGATGAGCGCAGCCAGCAGTTCCATCGAAGCCCTCCCCTTTTCTTCGCCGGCTTACTGCGCCATGCCCACGGGCAGGATGCGGTTGTCGATGAACTGCGCCCAGACGTAGTCGTCCTTGCTCAGGGCGTCATGGACCGTCGCCGTGAAGGGCTGCTTGTAGGTCTTGATCAGGCCGTCGTAGGTGCCGATCTTGTAGAACCCCTGGCGGATCGCGTCGCCGTCGGTGGAGCCGGCCTGTTCGATGGCCAGCGCCGTCAATTGCATGGCGTCATAGGCATTGGCCACGCCCACGGCGGGCGTGATGTTCTCGGGGCCCTTGATGTCCGGATACTTGGCCTTGAGCGCCGCCACGACCTTCTCGCCCACGGGCGACTGCTTGCCGAAGAAGCTGTAGGTCTGCACGAAATGCACGTCGCGGGCGCCCGGCCCCGCCAGTTCGGTGAAGCGTCCGCCGGCCGGCCCCCAATGCGACACCACGGGCACCTTCCAACCCATGCGCGCCAGCGACTTGACCACCTGCGCCGACGGGCCCACGTTGCCGACCAGGAACAGGGTATCGGCGCCGGCCGAGCGCAGACGGCTGAGCTGGGGCACCACGTCGACGTCGCTGCCCTCGAACTTCTCGCTGCCCACGGGCTGCATGCCCTTTTCCGACAGCGCCGCCACCAGGCCGCGCTGGTTGGACTCGCCCCAGGGATTGTTGACCATGATCAGGCCGAACTTGCTGGTGCCGAAGGTCTTCTGCGCGTAATCGACCATGGCCTGGTCGACGATCTCGTCGACCGCGGAGACGCGGAACACATAGTTGGGCTCCGCGCCGTTCTTGGTGATCGGCGTGCCCGCCGCCCAGGCGCCCATGAACGGCATCTTCGCCTGGTTGACCAGCGGCACGACGGCCATGGACACCGGGGTATCCAGGCCGCCGAAGATGACGGCCACCTTTTCCTTGTAGATCAGCTCGCGGGCCGCCACCACGCCCTTGGCGGGATTGGCCTCGTCGTCGCGGCGCACCAGTTGCACGGGGCGGCCGCCCAGCAGGCCGCCTTTCGCATTGATCTCGTCTATCGCCACCTGGATGCCACGCGTCAGGGACTCTCCGGCCAGGGCCGACTGGCCTGACAAGGCCGTGATCAGGCCGATCTTGATAGGCTCGGCGGCTTGGGCGCCCGCGGTCAGGCTCGGGCCCAGCACGGCAAAGGCAAGCGACAGGAAAGTGCGGCGGGTGAAGCTGGACATGGAGTTCTCCCCAGGAGATCGATGGACGAGCAGGCGGATGCGCCGCCAGGCCCATGAACCCAAGCAAATGGCGTGCCAATTTTTTCGCACACGCATTGCGCACATGAATCTTGTTTTTTTGAACCCAATCGATCACTATTATTGTCGACAATAAATAGTATTTTTTGTCGACGAAAATTTTTCATCCAAGCGCGCCGCCGTTCGCAATCCAAGCCGCGAGCCGCCCGCAGCGACGCACCACAACAAGGCAAACAAGGGAAGAAATGATGCATGACGCACCAATATCGAGCGACGCTGCCGATGCCGCGGATGCGGCGCGCAAGATCGTCGACACCTACCTGACCGTCCTCATGAAACCCGACCCCGAAGGCGCACGGCGCTACGTGGCGGCCGACCTGCGCATCCGCTTCACCGGCGGCCGGGCCATGGACGACCCAGCACAGTGCACCGCCTTCAATGCCTCGCGCTACCGCTGGGTGAAGAAGCGCTTCGAATCCACCGATGTCGTGGTCGGCGCCACGCCGCAATCCGCCGTGGTCTACAACCGCGGCACGCTGTATGGGGAATGGCTGGACGGCACGCCCTTCGAAGGCAACCGCTACGTCGACCGGTACGTGCTGCGCGAGGGGCTGATCGTCGAAATGGATGTGTGGAACGACAGCGCGGAATGGATGCTGTCGCGCGCGCAAGGGACGCAGCCATGAGCCCCTCCGACCCGGCGGGCAGCAACCACGGCCCGCTGCGCCACCATGACCGCTACGACTACACGCCCATCACCCGCAGGCCGCACTACGCCTGGCCGCAAGACTGCAAGCTGGCGGTCTACCTGGGCTTCAACATCGAGCACTTCGCCTGGGGCGAAGGCATGGGCGCCAAGCTGGGCGCCAGCATCGGCGAACCCGACGTGCTGAACTACAGCTGGCGCGAGTACGGCAACCGGGTGGGCGCGTGGCGCTGCCTGGAACTGTTCGACGCGCTTGCGCTGCCTGCCGGCATCATCGCCAACACCGCCATCCTGGACCACTGCCCCGAACTGCTGGAAGCGTGCGTTGCCCGTGGCGACGAACTGATCGGCCACGGACACACCAACGCCGAGCACCAGGGCAGCATGGCGGAGGACGACGAACGCGCACTGCTGCGCCACTGCCAGGTCCGCCTGCACCAGGCTGGCGGCCAGCCGGTGCAGGGCTGGCTGTCGCCCTGGATCGCCGAGTCGCCGCGCACCTCGGACCTGCTGGCCGAGACCGGCTATGGCTATACCCTGAACTGGTGCCACGACGACCAGCCCGTGCGCGTGCGGACACGCCAGGGCACGCTGTGGTCGCTGCCCTATCCGCAAGAGGTCAACGACATTCCGATGATCGTGGCCCGCCAGATGGATGGCAAGGATTTCGCCCAGCTCATCATCGACAACTTCGATGAAATGCTGATGCAGGCGCAACGCCAGCCCCTGGTCATGGGGATTGCGCTGCACCCCTATCTGGTCGGCCAGCCCTATCGCCTGCGCCACCTGCGGCGAGCGCTCTCCCACATCGCCGCGCACCGCGCGCCCGGACAGGTGTGGTTCACCACGCCGGGAGAGATCCACCGCCACGTCGACACGCTTTTTCCGTTGTAAGGACTGCCCCATCATGAGCGCCACGCCTCCCCTGCCGCCCGAAGACGCCGTCGGCGCCTGGGTCCCACACGGCCGCTTCCAGCTCGATCCGTCCGCCAGCGGCGTCCTGGACGGCCTGCGCTTTGCCGCGAAGGACCTCTTCGACGTGGCCGGCCACGTCACCGGCGCGGGCAACCCCGCCTGGCTGGCCTCCCACGCGCCCGCCCGGGTGCACAGCCCTGCCGTGGCGGCCATGCTGGACGCGGGCGCCACGCTGGTGGGCAAGACGGTGACCGACGAACTGGCCTACAGCATCCACGGCGACAACCTGCACTACGGCGCCCCGCACAACACGCGCGCGCCAGACCGCGTCACGGGCGGCTCCTCCAGCGGATCCGCGGCGGCGGTCGCAGCCGGCCTGTGCGACGTCGCGCTGGGCACCGACACCGGCGGCTCCACGCGCGTGCCGGCCAGCTATTGCGGGCTCTGGGGCCTGCGCACCACGCACGGCCGAATTCCGGCGCAGGGGCTGGTGCCGCTGTCGCCGATGTTCGACACCACCACCTGGCTGGCGCGGGACGCGGACGTGTTCGCGCGCGTGGCGCCCGTCCTGCTGGACGCGGAGCCCGACCGCGACTGGAAGGGCGCGCTGCTCCTGGCCGACACGCAGGAGGAGGCCGATGCCGCGTTCCTTCCCCTGATCGACGGCGTTGCCGCGGCGGTTGCGGCCTTGGGCATTCCCGTGCAAGGCGCGCGAGCGCCCGAGTCATCGCTGGAAACCTGGCGCCAGACCTACATCACCGTGTCCGGTTGGGATGCCTGGCGCACGCACGGCGACTGGATCACCCGTCAGCGGCCGGCATTCGCGCCCGCCGTCGACAGCCGCTGGCGCGCGGCGGCGGCCATCGGCGCCGACGCGGCCGCGCAGGCGGATGCCTTGCGAGAACGCCTGCGGGCGGCGCTGCGTGCCCAGCTCGGCGAGACGCGCTTTGCCATCCTGCCGTCGGCCTCGAGCGCCGCGCTGCGCCGCGACGCGCAGCCCGACACGGTGGACCAGGCCCGCATGCGCACGTTCCGCATGACCTCGCTGGCGGGAATCGCCGGCCTGCCCCAGGTCAGCATCCCCTTTCTCGGCGCGGACGGCCTGCCCTATGGCGTGTCGATCATGGGCCCGGCGGGCAGCGACCAGGCGCTGATCCGCCTGGCCTGCGAACTGGGCCGGCGCCTTGGCGCCCTGGGCACAGCCGCGTCCACGAACCGCGACGAAGCGATGGCACAATAGCGAGCCTGCCCACCCCTCATGGTTTCATGAAGAAAGCCTCCTCGTCGCCGCCAGCGTCAGCGCCCGCCAGCAAGCGCAAGGCCGTCGCCGCGCCAACGCCGCCGGCGGCGCAAGCCAAGGCTGGCCGCGCGCAGCCAGCCGCGCCACGCGGCCGGCCGAAGCTGCGGCCCGTGGCATTGACTGGCGACGCGGCGGCAACGGCGGCCTCGGGTGACGAGATCGAACGCCGCATCTATGACGCCGTGGTCAGCAGCGTCATGAGCCAGCGGCTCAAGCCCGGCACCAAGCTGCCGGAAGCGGCGCTCTCCGAGCTGTTCGGCGTGGGGCGCTCGGTGGTGCAGAAAGTGCTGCAACGGCTGGCGCACGACCATGTCATCACGCTTCGGCCCAACCGCGGCGCCATGGTGGCCATGCCCAGCCAGGAAGAGGTGGGACAGCTTTTCGAGGCCCGCCGCCAGCTCGAGGCGGCCATCCTGCCGCTGGTGGCCCAATACGCCACGCGCGCCGACTTCGCGTCGCTGCGGCGCCAGTTGCGTGCGGAACACCGCGCCATGCACGACTCCCCCCAGACGGAATGGGCGCGGCTGGCCAGCGCCTTCCATCAGCGCCTGGGAGAGCTGTCACGCAATCCCATCCTGCAGCGCTACCTGAACGAAGTCATCTCGCGCTGCTCGCTGGTGGTGGCCATTTTCCAGCCGCCCGGCAACGCCACCTGCGAGCACGACGAGCACGCCCGCGTCGTCAGCTATCTGGAGCAAGGCAAGGTGGCGCAGGCCGTGGCCGAGATGGACGCCCACCTGCGCGCGCTGGAGCAGCACATCCGGCTCGTCCGTCCGCCCGCGTCGATCGGGCTGGCCGACATGCTGGGCCTGGAACCGCGCCCCTGACCAGCCACCTCAGTTGGCGACGATGCCCGCCGACGTGATCACCTTCGACCAGTACGCCGTATCGGTCTCGACCGTCCTGCCCAGTTCCTCGGGCGACTGGTAGCGCACCTGCACGCCCGCGCCCGCGGCCTTCTGCACGGTGGCGGGCTTGTCCAGGCCTGCCTTCAAGGCCGCGCTCAGCTTGCGGATCGCGGCATCCGGCGTGCCGGCGGGCGCAAAGAGCGAGACCCAGGCATCCAGCTCGAATCCCTCGAACCCCTGTTCCGCCGAGGTCGGCACGTCCGGGATCATGGGATGGCGCTCGCGCCCCGCGACCGCGATGGCGCGCAGCTTGCCTTGCTGCACATGGCCCATGACCGACGGCGGCGTGGTGATGAAGAGCTGCACGCGGCCGGACAGCACATCCTGGATGGCCGGCCCCGAGCCCTTGTAGGGCACGTGGGTCATCTCGGTCTTGGTGAGCTGCTTGAAGAGTTCGGTGCCCACGTGCGGCACCGAACCACTGCCCTGCGAGGCATAGTTCAATTCGCCTGGATTGGCCCGCGCGTACTCGGCCAGCTCCTTCAGGTTGTGCACCGGCAGCGACGGGTGCACGACGACGACGTGCGGCGCCACCGCCACCATGCCGACCGGCGTGAAGGATTCCTTCTTCCAGCGCAGCTCCGAGAACATGGACGGATTGCCCACGTGATACATCGAATACGAAGCCAGCAGCGTATAGCCATCAGGCTGGGCATGGGCCACCATGCCGTAGGCGATGTTGCCGCTGGCGCCCGTGCGATTGTCGATGACCACCGGCTGCCCCAGCGCCGTGGTCAGCGGCTCGCTGGCCAGCCGCGCGGCCATGTCGACGATGCCGCCCGGCGGCACCGGCACGACGATGGTGATCGGATGCGTGGGATAGCTGTCCTGGGCCGGCGCGGCCACGGAGAAAGCCAAGCCGGCCAGGGCGCCGGCTGCAAGCGTTGCGAAGCTGCGCATCATTGTCTCCTCGGTCTCCTCAGGCCTGCGCGCCAAGCTCGGCGCGCACCAGCCTCGCCCCGTCGACCATCGCCTTCATCTTGCCGAAGGCCACCTCGCGCGGCAGGTACTTGAAGCCGCAGTCGGGCGCGATGATGAGATTCTCGGCCGGCACGTGCGGCAGCGCGCGGCGGATGCGCGCGGCCACCTCGTCGGGCGTCTCGATCTCGTTGGTCGAGAGGTCCAGCACACCCAGCATGATCTGCTTGTTGGGCAGTTTTTCCAAGACCGAGCAATCCAGCCTGGACTGCGCGGTTTCGAGGGAAATCTGGCAGGCCTTGCACTCGCACAGCTCAGGCAGGAAGGAATAGCCCGAGGGACGCGCGTGGATGACCGCCGCATAGCCGAAGCAGATATGCACGGCGGTGGTGCCGGTGACGCCCTCCAGCGCGCGATTGAGCACGCGGATGCCGTACTCGCGGGCGGCGTCGGGGCGCGCCTGCATATAGGGCTCGTCGATCTGCACGACATCCGCGCCCGCGGCGAACATGTCCTGGATCTCGGCATTGACGGCCACGGCATAGTCCATCGCCATCTCTTCCAGCGAGCCGTAGAAGTCGTTCTGCGCCTGCTGCGCCATGGTGAACGGACCCGGCACGGTGATCTTGATCTGGCGGTCGGTGTGGGCGCGCAGGAACTGCACGTCGCGCACCTGCACCGCATGCTTGCGGCGGATCTTGCCCACCACGCGCGGCACCGGGTTGGGATGGCCGCTGCGGTCCAGGGCCGTGCCGGGGTTGTCCAGGTCCACGCCTTCCAGCGCGGTGGCGAAACGATTGGAGTAGCTCTCGCGGCGCACCTCGCCGTCGGTCACGATGTCCAGGCCGGCCGCCTCCTGGTCGCGGATGGCCAGCAGGGTGGCGTCATCCTGGGCCTGCTCCAGCCACTCCGGCGCCACGCGCCACAATTCCTGCGCCCGCACGCGCGGCGGGAAGCGCTCGCCGAGGCGCTTGCGGTCGATCAGCCAATCGGGCTGGGCATAGGAACCGACGATGGTGGTGGGAAGCAGCAGGGACATCGGGGACTCCACGAGGGAAAGATGAGAACCCGTCTTTATAGGAAAAATAGCCGGAAAATAATTTGAGGTTTCATTGAGTTTTTTTTGTATTGGCCGCGGAGGCGCGCCGCACAATGCCGTGCCTCACAAGCTTATCGCGGAAAAATCGTTTGCCCTGCAGGCCCCAGGGCCTAGCGTAGGGGTTCATTCCTTGCATTGGATTTCCGCATGTCCGCAGCCATTTCCGTCGTGCCCGCCGTGGGCCTCCTCGACACTCCCCGCCACATCGTCCTGTCCGGCTTCGCGCCGGGCGAACACGTCAGCCTGACCGCGCGCTCGCGCCAGGCCGACGGCAGCGCATGGCGCAGCGTCAACACCTATGTGGCCGACGCGCGCGGCGCGATCGACCTGGATCGGCAGGCGCCCGTGTCGGGCAGCTATGCAGGCGTGGACGGCCAGGGCCCGATATGGTCGCAGGCCTGGCTGCCCCAGCCGGGCGAGGACTCGCTGGCCGTGCCCGCGCCCGAGGGCCTGGCCGGCGCCATCACCGTCGTGTTGCAGGCGCAGGGCGAACACGGCGCGCGCGCCACCGCGCACCTGGTGCAGCGCCACGCCGCGGAAGGCGTCGTGCGCACGCCGCTGTCGCAGGACGGCCTGGTGGGCGCGCTGTTCACGCCCGCCACGCCCGGCCCGCATCCGGCCATCGTCTTCCTGAACGGCTCGGGCGGCGGCGTGAACGAGGCGCGCGCGGCGCTGTTCGCCTCGCACGGCTATGCCGCGCTGGCGCTGGGCTACTTCGGCGCGCCGGGCCTGCCGGACCACCTGTCGGGCATCCCGCTGGAATATTTCGAACGCGCGCTGGCCTGGCTGCGCGCCACCGTGCGCCCCGCCTGGGATTTCGTCGCGGTCAGCGGCATCTCGCGCGGCGGCGAACTGTCGCTGCTGCTGGGCAGCGAATATCCGCAAGCCGTATCGGCCGTGGTGGCCTATGTGCCCAGCTCCGTGGTGCATGGCGTGCTGAACGCCGGCAAACCCGAGGAAGGACGTTTCGCCACCGCCTGGACACGTGGCGGCGATGCCGTGGCGCATGTGTGGGAAGGGAACGCCGCACAGGATTGGTCGGCCATCGACAGCCTGCCCGAACCGCGCCGCCAGGCCCAGGCCTTCGTCGATGCGCAACGCGATGTCGCGGCGGTCGCACGCGCGCGCATTCCGGTCGAGCGTATCGCCGGACCGGTGCTGCTGCTGTCGGCGGGCGACGATGGCTATTGGCCGTCCTCCCGCTACGCGGAAGACGTCGCGCGCACGCTGACCCGCGCCCAGCACCCGCATGCCGTCACGCACCTGGACTACCCCGAGGCCGGCCACGCGCTGCAGGCGCCGGGCGTGCCCACCACGCGCATCGCCAAGCCGCACCCGGTGTCGGGCATCGTGCTGACCGGCGGCGGCACGCCGCTGGCCAACCATCGCGCGAATCAGGCCTCGTGGGCGGGCGTGCTGGACTTCCTGAAGGACGCCGTGGCGGCGCGGGCGCGCCAGGCGGCCTGACTTACGACAAAGCTTCGCGCTGCGGTTCTCCCACCTGGCGCGTGAAGGCCGATCGATTCGTCGATCGGCCTTTTTTTTTCTCTGCACAAGGACAAAAGAATCTCGAACCATCCTGCAATGACAAGGCGCCCGCGCTATGTTGCCTCATCGTTTCACGGCAAGGCCGAGACATGGCAAAGCAGAAATCGCCTGCCCAGCGATCCATCGCGAACGTTGGACTGCTGGTGGACATCCGAGCGTTGATCGATGCGGCGCAGCACCGTGCCGCTTCCGCTGTCAACGCGGAGCTGACACTTTTATTCTGGCGGATTGGTCATCGGATCCACACGGATGTTCTGGAGGGCAAGCGAGCGGGATATGGCGCGGAGACACTATCGATGCTGTCCGGGCAACTCACGCGAGACTATGGCCGAAGCTTCGGGGAAAAGAACCTGCGACGAATGGTCAAATTCGCCGTCACGTTCCCGGACGAATCAATTGTCGCGACACTGTCGCGACAATTGAGCTGGTCACACTTCGTGCTGCTTCTGCCAATCCAGGATCCAATGCAGCGGAATTACTACACGCAAATCGCAGGGGACGAACGCTGGAGTGTCCGCACATTGCGCGACCGTGTCGACTCAATGATGTATGAACGCACCGCTCTCTCCAGCAAACCGGAAGAGGCGATTGCAGAAGAGCTGCAATCCTTGCGCCATACTCAGCCAATGTCGCCTTCGTTGATCATGCGCGACCCCTACATACTCGACTTCCTGGGCTTGCAGGACAGCTGGCGGGAAAGCGACCTGGAAGCCGCGATCATTCGGGAAATGGAATCCTTCCTGCTGGAGCTGGGTGCGGGATTCTCCTTCCTGGCCAGGCAGAAGCGCATCCAGGTCGATGATGAGGATTTCCACCTTGACCTATTGTTCTACAACCGCAAGCTTCGTCGGCTGGTTGCCGTCGAGCTCAAGGTTGGTCCATTCAAGCCCGCATACAAAGGCCAGATGGAACTCTATCTACGGTGGCTCGACAAGCACGAACGTGAACCAGGCGAGGCTGCGCCGCTCGGCATCATCCTCTGTACCGGGAAAAAGCGCGAACAAATCGAATTGTTGGAGTTGGATAGATCAGGCATCCACGTCGCCGAATACCCGACGACACTGCCACCACGCGCGTTGCTGGGCGAACGGCTGCAACAGGCTGCTGAACGGGCGCGATTGCAAATCAAACGACGACCTTGTGCCTAGAGGCGAAAAGAGGCGCGCAGCGCCTCTTCCTAAGGGGGGCGGGCCGACTCCGGGTTTACTTCACCTGCAGCGCCTTCTCATACGGCACCGGATCCAGCGCCCCGGCCGGCAGGTCACCCTTCAGCGTGCCATTCGCCTTGAAGATCTCGAACTCGCGCAGCAGCGTCTTCTGGTCTGGCTCGGCCAGCGACACGCGGTAGTTCTCGTCCCACAGGTCGGCAAAGACCTTGGCATCGGCTTCCGGCAGGTTGGCGGCCTTCTGCACGGTCTTCACGACCTCTGCAGGATTGGCACGGCCATACTCCAGGCCCTTGCGCAGCGCGACGATGGCGCGCACGACGGCGTCCGGGTTCTTCTGCAGGTATTCGCTGCGCACCACGCCCACGGCGTTGTATGGCGCGGCGTCGCTCTTGGTCAGCGTGCGCCATTCATCGGCGAAGGTCGACAGCGTGCGCACCTTCAGGTCCTTGATCTGCGCCACGGTCACGTTGCGCAGCGCGGCCGCATCCACTTCCTTCTGGGCCAGGAACTGCACCAGGCGCGCCTCGTTGCCGGGCACCAGCGAGAAATCCTTTTCCTGGATGCCGTGATTGCCCGCCAGCACGGCGCTGGCGATGGTGGCGGTGGAGCTGCCTGCCGGCGACATGCCGACCTTCTTGCCCTTCAGGTCGGCCAGCGACTTGATGGGCGAATCTTCCGGCACCACGAAGGCGACGTTGGCCGGCTGCGTGGCCAGGATGATCTTCACCGGCACGCCATCGGTTGCCAGGGCGAAGGCGCCCGCGGCGGGCGAACCGAAAGCCAGGTCGATGGCATTGGCGGCGATGGCGCGGGTGGGGCCGTTCACATCCGAGAAATGCACATACTCGACATCCAGGCCCTGGTCCTTGAAGAAGCTGCCGGCTTCCAGCACCGAACCGTAGCCGAGCGTGAGGCCGCTGGGCCAATAGCCGACACGGATCTTCTGGGCGTGCGCGGGCACGGCGGCAGCCGCCAGGCCCAGCACCAGCGCGGCGGCAGCCGCGCGCTTGAGAGAGGAAAGGAAACTCATGATGACTCCACGGGGGAAAGGGAAGGAATGGGCTTGGCGGACCGGTTGAAGGAAGAGGCCGTCGCGGCGCGGCCCCGATAGGAAGGATCGTGGCGGTCCAGGTCGCGCAGCAGCGCGGCCCAGACGAGCTTGCCGGCGCGTCCGTCCGGACGCTCGAACACCGCCGCGGCGCGCTCCAGCGCATCGGGGTCGGGTGCCGCGACAGGTTGCCCGGTGGCCTGGATGCGCAACTGCGCCTGGCAGGCGAATTCCAGGAAGTACATGCGCTCGAACGCCTGCCCCACCGACTGCCCGCAAGTCAGCAAGCCGTGGTTGCGCAGCACCAGCGCGTGATGCGGTCCCAGGTCGCGCACCAGCCGCGCACGCTCGTCCAGGTCGACGGCCACGCCTTCATAGTCGTGATACCCCAGGCGGCGGTGAAAGCGCGCGGCGTGCTGCGTGTAGGGCTGCAAGCCATCGCGCAGCGACGACACCGCCACGCCGGCCAGCGTATGCGTATGCATGACGCAGGCGATGTCTTCACGCGCCTGGTGCAGGGCCGAATGGATGACGAAACCGGCACGGTTGATGCCCAGGCCGGTGGGATCGTCCAGCACGGTGCCGTCCGGCGCCACGGTGGCCAGGGTGTCCGCATCGACCTCCTCGAACAGCAGGCCGAAGGGATTGATGTAGAACTGCTCCGGCTCGCCCGGCACGCGCACCGAGATGTGCGTGTAGATGAGATCGGTCATGCCATGCCGCGCGGCCAGGCGATGGCAGGCGGCCAGGTCGCGGCGCGCCTGGGCGCGGGCATCGGCCAAGGACGGCTCAGGTGTCGGCGCGAGTGTCGGCGGCACGGCCTGCCTCCCAGAAGACGACGCGCCGGTGCAGCCAGCGCACCAGTTGCGAGCCGGTGATGCCGAAGGCCGCCAGCAGGATGACGCCGGCGAACATGGTGCTCACGTTGAGATTCACGGCGGCCGAGCCGATGAGATAGCCCAGGCCCGCCTCGGAGGACACCAGTTCGCCCACCACGGTGCCGATGAGCGACAGCGCCACGCCGATCTGCAGGCCGGCGAAGATGTCGCTGGCCGCGCCCGGCAGCTTCACATGGCGGAACACATACCAGCGCGAGGCCTTGAAGGCGCGGCAGGCATCGATGAGATCGGGGTCCACGCGGCGGATGCCGACGATGGTGTTGATGAAGAGCGGGAAGAAGCAGATCAGCACCACCAGCACCACCTTGGAGGCGATGCCGAAGCCGAACCAGACCAGGATGAGCGGCGCGAGCGCGACCTTGGGCGTGGCCTGGATGGCGATCAGCAGCGGATAGACGAATTTCTCGAAGGTGCGGGACTCGGCCAGCAGCGCGCCCAGCACCAGCGCCAGCGTGCTGCCGATGACATAGCCGATCAGCGTGGCGCTGACGGTATAGCCGATGTGGCGCCAGATGCTGCCGTCCACGAAATAGGACCACAGCGTGCGCAGCACCGCGCCCGGCGTGGTCAGGATGTAGTCGGGCACCTGCAGCAGCACGACGCTGAAGTGCCAGACGAGCAGCACGACGGCCAGGGTGATGAGCGGATAGAGAATGGAGGTCAGGCGTTGCATGGCGGTCTCACAGCGTGGCGCGTGCCGGTTCATCGGACGGCACCTGCGCGGCGGGCGCGGAGAAATGACGGCGCAGGTGCTGCGTGGCAGCGACGAAAGCCGGGTCCGAGAGCGTGTCCAGCGTGCGCGGGCGCGGCAGGTCGACGCGATAGTCCTCCACCACGCTGCCCGGCCGCGTGGACATGACCAGCACGCGGTCCGACAGCAGCACCGCTTCGGGGATGCTGTGCGTGATGAAGAGCACCGACTTGCGGTCGCGCATCCAGATGCGCTGCAGCTCCAGCGTCAGCGTCTCGCGCGTCATGGCGTCCAGGGCGGCGAAGGGCTCGTCCATCAGCAGCAGGCGCGGATCGCGCTGCAGCATGCGGGCCAGGCCCACGCGCTGCTGCATGCCGCCCGACAATTCGTTGGGATAGTTGTCGGCGAAATCGCGCAGCCCCACCAGCGCCAGCAGGTCCAGCGCGCGTGCCCGGCTGGCGGGGGTCTTGTCGCCCACCGTGTGCGTGGGCAGCAGCACGTTGTCCAGCACCGTGCGCCAGGGCAGCAGCGTGGGCTTCTGGAAGGCCACGCCGATGTCGGCGCCCGGTCCGCGCACCGGCGCGCCGGCCACCTCGATGCTGCCCGAGGTGGGCGCAATCAGGCCCGCCGCCAACTTCAGCAGCGTGGACTTGCCGCAACCGGACGGCCCCAGGATGGTGACGAACTCGCCGTCCGCCACCGCCAGGTTCACGTCGCGCAAGGCCTCGATGGCACCGCGGCGCGTGCGGTAGCTGAGCGACAGCGACCGGGTGCGCAGCATCGGCGCGCCTGTCGCGGGAACGGACGCACTCATTGCACCGCCTGGGCCTGGGCCTGCTTGCGCACGGCCTGGGCATCGAAGCGCGAGTACTGCTGCACCAGCGAATTGTCGAAGATGCGCTCGACCGGGATGTCCGCGGTGTTGAACTCGCCGGCGGCATGCATGGCCTTCACGAACTCGCGGATCACCGGCAGGTCGAACTCGCCCGCCACGCGGTCGCGGCCGTCAGGCGTGCGCAGCGTGCTGTTCATGCGCTTCTTGACCAGCACCACGGCCTCTTCCAGCGCCTTCTTCGGGTCGGTGTCCTTGGGGCGTGCCTCGGGCTGGTATTTCCAGAAGGTCTCGGCGCACAGGGCCGGGTTGGCGTCGCAGGCGATCACGGCCTTGGTATAGGCGCGGCCGAAACGGGCCAACAGCTCGGGGTTGTCGCGCAGCGTGTCTTCGTGCGTGACGAAGCCATTGCTGTTGATCTTCTGGAAGATGGGCGGATACGGCAGGCGGTGCACCTTGGTGCCCGTCAGTTCCAGCAGCGCGGTCCACGTGCTGTTGTAGTTCAGCGCATCGACGCGGCCTTCCTTCAAGGCCAGGAAGCCCGACCCCAGCACGCCCACGGCGACGATGTCCACGTCCTTGCCGGGCGTGAGGCCTTCCTGGCGCAGCAGCGCGCGCGTCGAGGGGATGGTGCCCCAGGTCAGCGCGCCCACGCCGATCTTCTTGCCCTTCAGGTCGGCGATGGTCTTGATCGGGCCGTCCGCCAGCACCGCCAGCTCCAGCTCGTTCGACGGAATGGTGTTGTAGAAGTAGCGCACGGGCAAGGGCGTCTTGCCGGTCTCGTGGCTGGCCAGCACCGGCTCGGGCAGCGGCAGGCCGATGGTCACCTTCTTGGACGCCACTTGCGGCAGCAATGCGCCCGCGCCCTGGAAGACGATGGTCTTGACCTCGATGTTCTCTTCGTCGAAATAGCCGAGGTCCTTGCCCAGGCCATAGACGCCGCCGCTGGCCACGGTCAGCGGAATGCCCAGCGCGATGGTGACGGTGTCCTTGGCGTGCGCCGCGGCGGCGCAAGACAGGGCCAGCGCGGCCACGCCGGCGCGCGCAAGAGGATGAAGGAACGGGTTCTGCATGATGGGGCTAGGTCCTGGGAAGAATGCGGCGGGCGCGACACCCGCCGCCGCGCTATTTCGCCGCCCGGGCTCGGGCGACCAGCGCGTCGCGATCGAAATCGCTGAAGGCGGGCACGAAATCGTTGGTGAAGATCTGGTCCAGCGGCACGTTGGCGTGCGGATACTCGCCCGCGTCGGCCATGGCCTGGATGCCGCGCTGGATGGCGTCGAGCTTGTATTCGCCGGGCACGCGGCGCTGGCCGTCAGGCGTGTACAGCACCCGCTTCAAGCGGCGGCTGAGCAGTTCCACGGCATCGGCCAGGGCCTTGGCCTCGTCCCCATCCGGCTTGGTGGAAGGGTTCTGCTGCCAGAAGGCGCGCACGCAGAAGGCAGGATTGGTTTCGCAGACCACCTGCGCCTGGGTATAGGCGCGGCCGAAGCGGCGGATCAGGTCGGGCTGTTCCTTCAGCGTGTCGACGTGCGCGATGAAGCCGTTGCCTGCCGTTTCCTGGAAGACCTGCGGATAGGCGATGCGGCGGATCTTGGTGCCGCTGAATTCCAGCTGGTCATGCCAGCTGCTGTTGAAGTTCAACGCGTCCACGGTGCCATTGCGCAGGGCCTGGAAACCCGCGCCCAGCGCGCCCACGGCCACGAAGCTCACGTCCTGACCCGGCGTGAGGCCTGCCGTGCGCAGGGCGGCGCGGCCGCCCGGGATCGTGCCCCAGGTCAGCGCGCCCACGCCGATCTTCTTGCCTTTCAGGTCGGCCAGCGTCTTGATGGGCGAATCCGCCAGCACCGCGAATTCCATCGTGGTGGCCGGCACGCCGTTGTAGACGTACTTCAAGGGCAGCGCATCCTTGCCCTGGATATAGGTGGAAATGACCGGCTCGGAGGTGGGATAGCCGAAGGTCACGCGCTTGCCCGCCACTTGCGGCAGCAGCGGGCCGGCGCCCTGGAAGACCACGGTCTTCACGTTCAGGCCCGCTTCCTTGAAGAGGCCCAGCGCCTCGGCCGCCGCATAAGGGGCGCCGTCGTGCACGGCGGCTGGAATGGCCAGGGCCACGGCGACGTCGTCCAGCGCATGGCTGGGTGCGGCGGCCAGGGCGCTGGCGGCGAACAGTAGCGCGGACAGGGTATTGCGCAGACGCAGGCGAAGCATGAGGAGTCCTTGGATCGATCGGAAATTCGGAAGCCGCGTGGCGTCAGGCGTGCGCCGCCTGCCCCACCGCCTCGGTCGCCTGGCGCAGCAGCAGCTTGCGATCGACCTTGTTGGTGGTGGCCAGGGGCAGGGCATCCAGCACCCACACGCGGCGCGGGTGCTGGAAGGCCGGCATGTGCGCCAGGGCATAACGCTTGATGGCCGCTTCCTCGAGCTGCACGCCGGGCGCGGCCACGACGTAGGCCACCGGCTTGTGGCCCTTGATGTCGTCGGGCACGGGCACCACGCAGGCCTGCTGGATGCCGGGATGGGTCTCCAGCACCTTCTCGACCTCGCCGGGGAAGATGTTCTCGCCGCCGCACACGAACATGTCGTCGTCACGGCCCACGAAGTAATAGAAGCCCTCGGCATCGCGCCGCAGCACGTCGCCCGTGACGTAGTAGCCGTCCGAAGTGATCGCGCCACGGATGTCGGGCCGGTTGTGGTAGCCGTTCATGATGGCCGGGCTCTTCAGCTGCAGCACGCCCTGCTCGGCCTCGCGGCCTTCGGCATCGACCAGGCGCACGCCCACCTGGGGATGCGCATAGCCCACCGACATGCGTGGCTGAGGCAGGCCATCGGGATGCGGACCGAAGGTGACCGGGCCACCCTCGCTGGTGCCATAGGAATTGATGATGCGCGCCTGCGGCAAGGCGCGCTGGATGGCGGCGAACAAGGCTTCGCTGACCGGCGCCGAGCCCATGCGCACCACCTGCACCGAAGACAGGTCGGCTTGCGCCAGGGCATCCGTCTCGCGCAGGGCCATGGCCATCATCGGCGGCACCGAGGTCAGCCAGGTCGGGCGATAGCGATGGATGGCCTCGATGTAGGGACGCGCCTTGAACTGCGACATCAGCACGATGCTGGACTCACCGGCCAGCGCCAGTTGCGACAGGGCCAGCGCGTTCATGTGATACATCGGCGCGGCGATCAGGTAGCGCTGTTCACGGTGGCGCTGGCCGCCCAGGCGCGTCTTCACGACCCACAGGTGGCTCTGGTGCGACAGCACCACCCCCTTGGGCTTGCCGGTCGAGCCCGAGGTGTACATGAAGAAAGCCGGTTCGCCGGGTTCGGGCTCGACGGGCGTGAACGGGCCCGGATCCAGGAAGGCATCGAAGGACTCGTCGCCCGTGCCGTCGAACACCACGGCGGGCAGGCCCGCGGGCGCCTGGCCGCGCCGCGCCGCATCGGTGAACACCAGCACGGCGCCGCTGTCGGCGATGACGAAATCGGAAAGCGCCTGCGGGAAGCGGTAGTTCACCGGCACCAGCACGAGGCCGGCACGCTGCGTGCCCAGCAGGGTCGCCAGGAACTCGGCATTGTTGGCCGACAGCACGGCCACGCGGTCGCCGCGCCGCAGGCCGCGGCGCAACAGGCCGCGCGCCACGGCGTTGGCCAGGTCGTCCAGCTGGCCGAAGGTGAATTCACGGGCAGCCAGCGCATCGTCCAGCGCGATCAGCGCCACCGCGTCACGATCGGCGCCGGGCGGAATCAGGTCGCCCTGGTTGCGGGGAAAGACATCAGGCTGGCTGCTCATACTCGAAATCCAAGAGGGTGTTGTAGGCCGTGAGACTCACGGCCAGGCCGCCATCGCGCGCCACGCTGCGCACCTGCGTGCCCAGCGCCGCCACGTGCGCCCGCAGCGCGGCCGGGTCGCCCGCGCGCAGGGTGATGGCGCCGAAGAAGCTGCCTCGGCCGTAGCCCTGGCAGGCCAGCTCGCCGTAACGGGCCAGATAGGCGGCCGGTGTCACGATGTCCAGGGAGAACGCCGGACCCTGCACGCGCCAGGCGTCATCGCCCAGCGGCCGGGCTTCGCCAAAGGACGCTTCCGCATGGCGTTGCGCATCCCACGCGGGCTGGCCGGACACGACGGTCAGGCGCGAGAGACCGCGCACGCCGTTGGCGTGGCCTTGCCATTCGGGCCGCCACACCAGTTCCGGCGTCAGGTGCTGGCAGTAATAGACACGTCCCGCGGCGAAGGTCTCGGCCGCGAAACGCACGGTGCGGAACGACGCCTCGTAGCGCTTGCCATCGAGTTCGAGGGGCCGCGTGAAGGCATGCAGGGGCAGCACCGGAAAGCCCCGCTGGACCAGGCCTGCGTGGACGGCATCGGCGGACTCGGGCTTGTAGACCAGGCCGTCGATGCCGCCCGGCTGCGCCAGGATCTCCTGGCGCAATGCGCCGCCGTCGGTGGGCAGGCCGATCAGCTCCAGGTAGTCATGGTCGAAGACGATCAGGTGATTGACCGACCCCATCGCATGACGGCCCTGGGGCGTCAGCGTGAAACCCAGCCGCGCGAACAGCGCGGCGGCCGCATCCGTCTCGAAGCGGGTGTTGACGACCAGGTGGTCCAGCGGCAGCGCTTGCGTCATGGCATCAGGCCTTGGCGGGGGCCGGCGCCGTGGCATACACGCCGCGGCCGCTGGCCAGCAGGCGGCCCTCGGCGTCGTGCACGCGCGCCTCGGACACCGAGAACTGCTTGCCAGCCTTGATGACCTTGCCGTGCACGGTCAGGTCGCCCGGCATGGCCGGACGGTGATAGTCCACGCGCAGGTCGATGGTGGGCACGCCGCGGCCGGTGGTCGACACCAGCGCCCAATCGGCGGTCAGGTCGATCAGGGTGGCCAGGATGCCGCCGTGGGTGTAGGGATGGTCGGGATTCACCACCCATTCGTCGCGCCAGGTGGCGCGCAGGGTGATTTCCCCGTCGCCCACGGACAGGACCTTCAGGCCCAGCCACTGGTGATACGGGGCGCGCAACAGGCGCGCTTCGACGTCCTGGGCGGTGGGCAATGCGTTGTTCTGTTCAGACATGATGCTTCTCCGGCGTTCAGGGCGTGACGACGATCTTGCCGATCACCTTGCGGTCGCGGATGGCGGCCAGGCCTTCGGCCGCGCCTTCCAGCGGCACCACGCGGTCGATCAAGGGCTTGATGCGGCCTTCGCTGACCAGGCCCAGCAGGGCACGCAGGTCTTCGTCATAGAAGCTGTTGGAGCCCTTCACGTTGATCTCGAAGCTCCAGACGTAGCGCAGGTCTTCCTTGGGATCGTGGCCCGCCGTGGCGCCGCACACCAGCAAGGTGCCGCCGCGCTTGATGCACTTGAGCGAGGGCACCCAGGTGTCGCCGCCGGTGAAGTTGACGACGACGTCCACGCCGCCCTCGTTGTTGCGGCGCTGGGGCTTGCCGTACTGGCCGATGGCCCACTTCGAGAAATCGGTCTCGCGGTAATCCACCACGTGGTCCGCGCCCAGCGCCTTCAGGCGCGCCAGCTTCTCGGCGCCGCTGGCGCAGGCGATCACCTCGGCGCCAAGCAGCTTGGCCAGCACGACCGAGGCCGTGCCCACGCCGCCGCTCGCGCCCAGGATCAGCACCTTGTCGCCGGCCTTGACCGTCTTGTGCGTGATGAGCATGCGATGCGCGGTGCCGTAGGCCACGGGCAGCGCGGCGGCGTCCTCGAAGCTGACGTTGTCGGGCAGCGGGATCAACTGTTCGGCGCTGGCCAGCGTGTACTCGGCCATGCCGCCGTCCAGCATTTCGCCCATCAGGCCTTTCTGGCGATTGAGCGGATTGACGAGCACGCGGTCGCCGGCCTTCCAGCCGGTCACGCCCTCACCCACCTCGGTGACCGTGCCGGCCAGGTCCAGGCCGATGACCACGGGCAGCGGCACCTTGATGCCGGGCATGCCCTGCACGGTGAAGACGTCGTGATAGTTGAAGGAAGAGGCGCCCACGCGCACGACGACCTGCCCCGGTGCAATGGCGGGCACGGGCTTGTCGCTGACGACGTGAAGCTGGTCGAGGCCGCCGTGTGCATTGAGCACCAGGGCCTTCATGGTTTTGGACATGGCTAGGATTCCAGACGTTGGGGGAAATGAACGGCCTCAGGCCTGCGCTGGCCGGCGCCAGCGGAACAGGTGGTTTTCCAGCGGCTTGAGACAGCCGAACTCGATCAGCACCATCAGCACGACGAGCGTGATGGTCCAGGCGAAGACCTGGTCGGTCTGCACCAGGTCCGCCGCCTGGCGCAGGCGGTAGCCCACGCCGTTGGACGCGCCGATGGTCTCGGCCACCAGCGACACGCGCCAGCCGAAGCCGAAAGCCAGGCGCGCGCCGGAAAAGAAATTAGGCAGGATGGTGGGCAGGTAGATCTTGCGCAGCACCTGCAGGCGCGACATGCGGAAGCTGTGGGCCAGTTCCACGAAGTCGGCCCGCACCGAGCGCGTGCCCTGCCAGACGTTGGTCAGAATGAGCGGCAGCGCCGTCATGAACACCACGAAGATCGTCGTGGCGTTGGAGATGCCGAACCAGATGATGGCGAAGATGGCCCAGATGGCCGAGGAGATCGTGTTGGTCACGGCCAGCACGGGCTCGAAGAACTCGCCCAGCTTGCGGCGGCTGCCCAGCAGCAGGCCCAGGGCCGTGCCCACGATGGCGGCCAGGACGAAGCCCGCCATCACGCGATAGAAGGTCGTGCCCAGGTCGCGCCAGAACGTGTCGCTGGCCAGCAGGCGCTGCAAGGCGTCGCCCACGCGCGCCGGGCCCGGCAACACATAGGCCGGCACGCCGCGCGCCACCAGCCACCACACGCCCAGCAGCAGCACGGCCAGCAGCAGGCGCCGGCCGGCGGCCACGCCCACGGCGCGCCAGTTCCAGCCCGAGGCACCTGCCTGCGTGACGGTCGTCATGGCTAGACCCTCACCCGCAACTGGCGCACGCGCTCGGCCACCTCGGCCTGCTCGGGCAGGCGCGGGCGCGGCAGGTCCAGCGCCACGCGCTCGCGCACGCGGCCGGGACGCGGCTGCAGGATGACCAATTGGTCGGCCAGCACCACCGCCTCCTCGACGTCGTGCGTGACGAAGACCACGGTGATGCCCTGCTCGGCCTGCACGGCCAGCAGTTCCGCGTGCATCTGCGCGCGCATGGCGGGATCGAGTTTCGAGAACGGTTCATCCAGCAGCAGGATGCGCGGCTGGTTCACCAGGCTGCGCGCCAGCGCGGCGCGTGCGCGCATGCCGCCCGACAATTCGTGCGGATAGGCCTCGGTGAAATCCTTCAGGCCAACGGATTCCAGCGCGCGATGCGCACGCGCCAGGCGTTCGGCACGCGGCAGCCGGGCGGCTTCCAGGCCGAAGCTCACGTTCTCCAGCGTGGTGCGCCAGGGCAGCAGGCGGTCATCCTGGAACAGGTAGCCCACCGAGCGCCAATCCGTGAACGCTGCCGTATCCTGCCCCGCGATGCGGATGCTGCCGCTATCGGGGTGGGCCAGGCCTGCGATGAGATTGAGCAGCGTGCTCTTGCCGCAACCCGACGCGCCCAGGATGGCCAGCACCTCGCCCTGCCGCACGTCGAGATCGATGTCGCGCAGCACCTGCAGCGGCGCGCCGCCGCGGCGGGCGAAGGTCTTGTTGACGCCGCGCAGCGAAATCACCGCCTCGCCGGAATGGGCAGGCGACGCAGCGGGATGAAGGCGGCTGAGGTCGGATAGGTCGGTCATGGCACGCGGTGGAGGCTATAAGCGGCGAAGTTGCATTCAATGGACCTGAACACAACGCCGGCTTATTTAGACTAGCCCCGTACCGGTATGCACCTGAACGATTTATTCCCTATCTGTTCATAGCTGAACTTTTTAAGATTAAAAAGCTTTCAGCTTATGCCCACTGGGCAATGCCCTCACGCGCGCGCGCGACGCGCGGCGCCAGATGGCGCACGGCATCCAGTTGCGAGACGTCCGTGACGCCCAGCATCGCCATGTCGCGCGAGACTTCGGCCGACAACAGCCCGATGGCGTGCCGCAACCCCACCATGCCGCCGACCGCCGCGGCATAACCGAAGGGCCTGCCGACGAAGGCGCACTTCGCGCCCAGTGCCAGCGCCTTCAACACGTCGGTGCCGCGCCGCACGCCGCTGTCGATCATCACCGGAATGTCCGGGCAGGCCCGCACGATCTCCGGCAGGGCGCGCAAGGGGGCGATAGCGTCGTCCAACTGCCTGCCGCCATGGTTCGACACGATGATGCCATCGGCGCCCAGGTCGCGCGCCTGGCGCGCATCGTCGTCCCGCAGCACACCCTTGACCACCAGGCGGCCGCGCCATTGCGCGCGGATCGCGCGCAGCGTGTCCCAGTTCAGGTTGCCACGCTCGGCGAAATCGCGCATCACGCTGGGCGACAGGATGGGCGCGCCGCGCGTGGCATAGTTGTTCTCGAAGTGCGGCATGCCGTGCCGCCACAGCGTGCGCAGGAAGGTGCCGAACAGCCAGCGCGGATGCGTGATGCCCTGCCACGCCAGGCTGACGCTGGGGCGCATGGGCGCCGAGAAACCGCTACGCGTCATGTTCTCGCTATTGGGCTTGACCTGCGTATCGACGGTCACGACCAGCGTCTGGAAGGCGGTCTTCGCCACCCGGTCGATCAAGGCCTCGATGGCCGCGCGGTCACCGGGCAGATAGGCCTGGAACCAGGCCTGCGGATGCGCCTCGGCCACCGCTTCCAGGGGAATCAGCGACGAACCGCTCATGATCATCGGCACGCGCGCCTCGGCCGCGGCCTGCGCCATGACGAGGTCGCCGCGATAGGCCGACAGCGCCGACAGCCCCAGCGGGCAGAGGCCGAAAGGCGCGGCGTACGCCTGCCCGAACAGGGTCATGGCGGTGCTGCGGCGCGAGACGTCCACCATCACCGCGGGCCGGAACACGTAGTCGCGGTAGGCGTTGCGGTTCTCGTCATAGGCCGCGCCCGTCTCGGCCACGGCCCGCAGATAGCCGAAGACCGGCCGCGGCAGGTGCCTGCGCGCGGCGGCTTCGAAGTCATCCAGCGAGAGCACCCCGCGCAGGCGGCGCGGCAAGGAGACCGATGACGGGTTGCCCATGCGCGTCTTACTCCGGCTTGATGCCCGACTTGCGGACGAGATCACCCCACTTCACGCTCTCGGCCTGCATGTAGTCACGGAAGGCGGCGCTGTCGCGGCCCTCGATCTTCATGCCCTGGTCGGCCATCTTCGAGCGCATCGCGGGGTCGGCCAGCGCGGTCTTCACGCCGGACTCCAGCCTGGCCACCACGCTGCCGGGCGTGCCCTTGGGCGCATACAGGCCAAACCAGGTCAGCGCCTCGAAGCCCTTCAGGCCCGACTCGTCCACCGTGGGAATCTCCGGCGCGGTGGGCGAGCGCTCCAGGCTCGACACCGCGATGGCGCGCAGCTTGCCGCTCTTGATGTGCGGCAGCAGCGTGGGCAGGTTGCTGAACATCAGCGGCACCTGGTTGCCCAGCAGGTCGGTGATGGCATTGGCCTCGCCGCGATAGGGCACGTGCACCATCTTCACGCCGGCCATGGAAGCGAAGAGCTCCATGGACACATGCTGCGGACCGCCCAGGCCGGACGAGGCATAGGTCAGCTCGCCCTGCTTTTCCTTGGCGTAGTCGATGACGTCCTGCACCGTCTTCAAGGGCAGGGAGGGATGCACGACCAGCACCAGCGGCACCGAGGCCACCAGCGAGACCGGCACGAAGTCCTTGATCGGGTCGAAGCGCAGCGTCGGATACATGCCCGGCGCGACCACCATGGTCGACTGCGTGCCCAGCAGCAGCGTGTAGCCATCGGGCTGGGCGCGCGAGGCCGCCTCGGCGGCGATGGTGCCAGTGGCGCCCGCGCGGTTCTCGATCACGTAGGACTGGCCGAAGGCCGTGCCCAGGCCCTGGCCGATCTGGCGTGCGACGTTGTCCACGGCGCCGCCGGCGGAGAAGCCCACCAGGATCGTGGTCGGCTTGCTGGGATAGTTGTCGGCGGCCTGGGCGGTGACGCCCAGCATGAAGGGGGTGGCGAATGCGCCGGCCAGGGCTGCGCCCAGCAGGCGGCGGCGCGAGCGCGCGGCCAGGGTTTGCTGCATGGTTTGTCTCCGTGTTGCCGCCAGGGCGGCTTGGTATGGCTTTTCTTTTATGGGGGACTGCGGGTCTGACAGGCACTGCGGGCGCTGCGCATTCCGCCAGCCGCGTCGGCGGCGGGCAGGACGCTGCGTGCATCCGCCGCTGGCGGATGCACGTGATCACTCATCTTGCGGCGACGTGCCGGTTTACTTCTGCGTGTCGCGCCAGGCCTTGTAGCGGGCGGCGGCGGCTTCGTTGGGCGGATAGAGGCCGGGCAGCGGCACGCCGGCATCCACTTCCTGCATGATCCAGCCTTCCAGGCGTTCCTGCTCGACGGCGACATCGACCACGTCGTTGATGAGATCGGCGGGAATCAGCACGGCGCCGTCACGGTCCAGGACGATGTAGTCGTTCGGGAACACGGCCACGCCGCCGCAGCCGATGGGCTCCTGCCAGTTCACGAAGGTGAGGCTGGCCACCGAGGGTGGCGCGGCGGCGCCGCTGGCCCACACGGGCAGGTCGGTGCCCAGCACGCCTTCCAGGTCGCGCACCGCGCCGTCGGTCACCAGCGCAGCCACGCCACGCTTCTTCATGCGGGCGCACAGGATGTCGCCGAAGATGCCGGCATCGGTCGCGCCCATGGCGTCGACCACGGCGATGGCGCCCTCGGGCATGGCTTCGATGGCCGCGCGCGTCGAGATGGGCGAGGACCACGAGGCCGGCGTCGCCAGGTCTTCGCGGGCCGGCACGAAGCGCAGCGTGAAGGCGCGGCCAACGATGCGCTTGCCCTGCGGCACGAGCGGGAAGGCGCCGCGCAGCCAGACGTTGCGCAGGCCCTTCTTCAGCAGGACCGTGGTGAGCGTGGCGGTGGTGACGCCTTCCAGCGCCTTCTGAATCTTGGGATCGATGGGCAAAGCTTCGACGGACATGACAAGGAACTCCTGGCGGCAAGAAAGGAATGGCATCGGCCGCTTCTGGGACGACCTGCGCCCGGGCCCGTCGGGCGGGCCCCGTTGCAGTCCATTGTGGTACAGCCAGTAACTGAAGCACAATTTGCTTTTAGAACTTTGAGAATGAAGGATTTTTGGATTCATGGATACCCGCTACGTCGACACCTTCGTGCTCGTGGCCGAGTGCGGCTCCATGGCGGAGGCCGCCCGCCGCATGAACATCACGCCCACGGCGCTGGCCCAGCGCCTGCATGCGCTGGAGCGCGAGTTCGGCGTGCCGCTCTTCAGCCGCTCGGGCCGCTTCGTGCGCATCACGGAGGGCGGCGCCCGGCTGCTGGAGCGCGCGCGCCGCTTCCAGCGCGAGGTGCGGGCGCTGAAGGCCGCCGTGTCGACCGAGGGTTTTCCCGGGGGCCTGCGCGTGGGCTCCATCCGCACCGCGCTGGGCAACGTGATCCCGCTGGCGCTCAAGCACATCGCCGATCACCATCCCGGGCTGGACGCCACGGTGGAAATCGGCGCCTCGCATGAGCTGTACCACCAGGTCACGGGCGGCAAGGTCGACGCGGCCTTCCTGGTGGAACCGCCCTTTCGCACGCCGAAATCCTTCTCGTGGCACACCTTGCGCGTGGAGCCCCTGGTGCTGCTCGCGCCCACGGCGCTGACCGGTATCGACCCCGACACGCTGCTGGCGCAGGAGCCGCTGCTGCGCTATGACCGCCGCACCTGGGGCGGTTCGCTGGCCGACCAGTACCTGCAGGCCCGCAACCTGCGCCCGCGCGAGCGCTTCGAGCTCGACTCGCCCGACGGGTTGGTGACGCTGGTGGAAATGGGCCTGGGGATCTCGCTGGTGCCGGACTGTTTCCGGCCCGGCACCCTGCCCCCCGGCGTGGCCGTGATTCCGCTGCCGCGCAACACGCTGGCGCGGCGGCTGGGCGTGCTGTGGCCCCATCACTCGACCTATGGCCGGCTGTTCGAGACGCTGGTGGCGGCCATGGACACCGACGCCAGCGCGGCGACCTAGGGCCTGTTAATCCGCCAGGTCCGCCAGCAGCCGCTGCTTGCCGGCCAGCACGTGCTGCTCGGCAAGCTCCCCGGCCAGCACCACGTTGCCCGCCTTGATCGCATCGACCATCGCGCGGTGCTCCTGGTTGGAGCGGTGCATCTTCGCCGTGTAGTTGAAGAACTTGCGCCGGAAGAGGTGCAGCTCGTTGACGTATTCCGTGTACGCGCGCGCCGCGTGCCGGTTGTTGCTGTAGGCCAGGATCGTGTCGTGGAACCGCAGGTTCAGCTCGTAGTACGCGCTGCCGTCCGAGATCGCCGTGGCGGCCTCCATCGCGGCCAGTTGCGAGTCCAGGTCGGCCTCCCGCTCGGGTGACAGGTGCTCCGTGGCGCGCCGCGCCGCGAAGCCGAAGATCAAGGCCCGCAGGTCGTAGCTTTCCAGCATGTCGCGCATGGACATCTGCCGCACGAACATGCCGCGATGGGGCACCGCCGTGACCAGCCCGCTGCCGGCCAGGATGCGGATGGCCTCGCGGATGGGACCGCGGCTGATGCCCATCTGCTGCGCCAGCGCGGCCTCGTTCAGGCGCGCGCCGGGCGCGATGTCGCCCGCATAGATGAGGCGCTTGATCTCCTCGGCGGCGGTCGCGGCCAGGAGCGGTGTCTTCGCCTCGGCCACGGCGGCGGCGGCGGCGCCGTCGGCGGGCTGGGCAGTGGCGCTGGCCTTGGACGCGCGCGCGGCACCGCGCGGCGTGGCCTTTTTCTCGATGTGCTCGGTCATGGGCTGGCGCTTGTAGAGAGTGGGCGCTGACGCGAAACCTCGCCAGCGGACGGCGCGATTGTACCTTCACTTCACCAAAATCGATGACGAACGTTGAATTATCGTATTCGATTCAAATGAAAGTGTTGACACTTTTGGATCGACTCCATACCATCGTCCTCACAAAATCAAAACCGGCCTTGCCTGTCGCAAGCGTCCGGACGGATGGCAGCCCGGCGTGCGGCGCCCTGTCATCAGACACGTGAGGAGCACACCCGCCATGACGAACACCCCCGCCAGCCCCCCCGCCCTGCCCCTGAGCCCCTACCGGGTCATCGACCTGACCCGCGTGCGCGCCGGCCCCACGGCCGTGCGCCAGCTGGCCGACTGGGGCGCCGAGGTCATCAAGATCGAGGAGCCGGTCAAGGCCAGCACCGAGACGGAAATGGGCGGCATGCGCCTGGGACCTGACTACCAGAACCTGCAGCGCAACAAGAAGAGCGTCACGCTCAACCTGAAGGATCCCGAGGGCCGCGCCGTGCTGGAAAAGCTGGTGCGCGAGGCCGACGTCATCGTCGAGAACTACCGTCCCGACGTGAAGCACCGCCTGGGCATCGACTATGAGACGCTGAAGGCCATCAACCCGCGCCTGATCTATGCCAGCATCTCGGGCTTCGGCCAGGACGGCCCCTACGCCAAGCGCCCCGGCTACGACCAGATCGTGCAGGGCATGGGCGGCATGATGTCGGTGACCGGCCTGCCGGAGTCCGGCCCGGTGCGCGCCGGCATCGCGGTGGCCGACACCACCGCCGGCCTCTATTGCGCCATCGGCATCCTGATTGCCCTGCTGGACCGCGAGCGCACCGGCAGTGGACAGTGGGTGCAGACCTCGCTGCTGGAAGCCCAGCTTGCCATCCTCGACCTGCAGGCGGCGCGCTGGCTGGTGGCGGGCGAGGTGCCCATCCAGGCGGGAAACAACCACCCCACCATCATCCCGACCGGCCTCTTCACCACGCAGAACGGCCCGATGACCCTGCAGGTTCCCGGCCAGCTGATGTGGGAACGTTTGTGCAAGGCGATGGACAGGCCCCAGTGGCTGGAAGACCCACGCTATCGCACCAACCGCGACCGCTCCGACAACCGGGTCGCCCTGAACCAGGAAATCAACGACATCCTGATGCAGCAGCCGCGCGAATACTGGATCGAGAAACTGAACGCCGCCGGTCTGGCCTGCGGCGCGGTCAATACGGTGGACCAGGCCTTCGCCGATCCGCAGGTACAGCACCTGGGCATTGCCTGGCCCGTGACCCATCCGCAACTGGGCGACATCCAGCTGGTCGGCCAGCCCATCCGCAGCAACCGCCACCAGGCAGCCCTGCGCAACGTCGCGCCCATGCCCGGCGAGCACAACGCCGAGATCCTGGGCCAGTTGGGCCTGCAACAGAACGAGCTTCAATCCCTGAGGAACCGGCATGTCATCTGACGTCATCACCGCCGAGCACACGCCCGTCATCCACTATGCCGTGGACGGCGGCGTCGCGACGCTCACCATCGACCATCCCACGCGGCACAACGCCATGACCTTCGACATGTGGGTGCTGCTGCCGCAACTGATCGAACGGGCGGACGAGGACCCCGCCGTGCGCGTGGTGGTGCTGCGCGGCGCGGGCGGGAAGGCCTTTTCATCGGGCTCCGATATCTCGCAGTTCGGCGAACGCCGCAGCACCGAGGAAGGCATCACGCTGTGGAACAACACGGTGGTCAAGGCCGTGGCGCGCCTGGCCGCCCTGCGCAAGCCTTCCATCGCCATGGTCGACGGCCTGTGCTTCGGCGGCGGCATGGGCCTGGCCCTGCATTGCGACATGCGTTTCGCGACGCCGGCCTCCAGCTTCGCGATTCCCGCGGCCAAGCTCGGCGTGGCCTACTACCCCGACTGGCTGCGCCGCCTGTCCGCGCTGGTGGGACCGGCAGTGGCCAAGGAACTGATGTACACGGCGCGCCGCTACGACGCGCAGCAGGCCCTCGCCGTGGGACTCATCAACGACGTGCGCGCGCTGGCCGACACGGAAGCGATGGCCGCGAAGATGGCAGGGCTGTCGCCGCTCAGCCACATCGCCAGCAAGATGGCCATCGACGAAGCGGTGAACCCGGGCCTGCACGGCCTGGAGGCCTGCCAGCAGGCCTTGCGCGCCTGCTTTGCCAGCGAGGACTACAAGGAGGGCCAGGCGGCATTCCGCGACAAGCGCCCGCCCGCGTTCACCGGACATTGAAACCGCCGCGCCGCCGGCTGCGGCGCGCCACCGACCACCCGGCCGACAGATGCCGGGGGAGGAGACAACAGCATGAAGATCGAGAAGATCGACGCCACGCTGCATCGCCACGAAATCGACCTGCCGGGTATCGGCAAGTCGATCGAGAGCCGCATGTTCGTGTTCGTCGAAGTCACCACCGATGAAGGGCAGACGGGCTTCGGCCTGACCGGCTCCATCCTGCCCTGGGCCGTCATCGCCTGCATCCAGAACCACCTGGCGCCGGCGCTGAAGGGCCGCGACATCCTGCACACCGAAGCCATCCACGCGCACGTGTGGAAGCAGTTGAACAGCCGGGCCTATACCGGCGTGATCTCGAACGCACTGTCGGCCATCGACGTGGCGCTGTGGGACCTGCGCGGCAAGGCCGAGAACCGCTCGGTGCACGAGCTGCTGGGCGGCTACCGCAACTGGGCGCCCACCTATGCCACCTTCGGCTATCCCTTCTTCGACGAAGCGCAGCTGGCGGACTATGGCCGCAAGTTCCGCGATGACGGCCACACCATGCTGAAGATGGTGGTGGGCGGCGAACCCACGCGCACCTGGCGCGACGACGTGCGCCGCGTGCAGGCGGCGCGCGAGGCCCTCGGCCCCGACGTGGGCCTGATGATCGACGCCAACTGCTGGTTCAATCCCTATGACGCCCGGCTGCTGTGCCGCGCCATCGAGGACTGCAACGTGATGTGGTTCGAGGAACCCATCCAGCAGAACGACGCGCGCGCGCTGGCCGACCTGCGCCAGCACACCTCCGTGCCCATCGCTGCGGGCCAGATGGAAGGCCATCGCTGGCGCTACCGCGAACTGGTGTCCCATCACGCCGTGGACGTGCTGCAACCCAACGTGCTCTACAACGGCGGCTTCACCGAGTCGCTGAAGGTGGCGCACCTGGCGCAGGCCTACAACCTGCCGCTCGCCAACGGCGGCGGCTGGCCGATCTTCAACATGCACCTACTGTGCGGCGTGATGAACGGCGGCCCGGTGGAGTTCCACTACGGCATGTGGCAGACCGGCAAGCACTTCTTCGACGGCACGCCCGACCCGGTGAACGGCCGCATGACCCTGTCGGGCAAGCCGGGCCTGGGCTTCACGCCCAAGCGCGACGCCCTGCGCGAGGCACGCATCACCGATCCGTCTCAAAGCCGGCTGGAAGGCCGCGACAGCCACGGCTATCTGCTGCGCGAGGCCATTCCCGCGACCTGACCCTGGCGGCCCGCGCCGCCCCCCTCACACAGAACCAGAACGCCGGGCGGCACGCACCGGCGACACCAGGAGGAAGACACCATGCAAGCACGCACGCACACCGGAAGGCGCCGCCTTCTTTTCGCCGCCTGCGGCACGCTGCTGGCGCTTGCCGCGCCCTTGGCCGCCGCGCAGGACAACTATCCCAGCAAGAACATGCGCATGATCATCCCCTTCGGCGCGGGCGGCGGCAGCGACGTGCTGGCCCGTACCATCGGCTCGGTGATCAAGGACCTGAAGCTGGTGCCGGTGGACATCCTGTACGAGAACCTGCCCGGCAGCAGCGGCGCGCGCGGCTACAAGGAAGCCTCGCGGCGCAAGAACGATCCCTACGTCATGGCGACCGTCAGCGTGAGCTTCTTCACCACGCCGCTGATCGGCCGCGCGCCCTTCAAGCAGGAAGACTTCACGCCGGTGGCCGCCATCTCCATGTCGCCCTACGTGCTGGCGGTGAAAGCGGACTCGAAGCTGAAGACGCTGCAGGATTTCGCTGCGGCCAAGCGCCTGACCACCGGCACCGTGGGCGTGGTATCCGACGCCCGGCTGCTGGCCGACATGGTCAGCAAGCAGTTGAAGGTGCGCGTGGACGTGGTGCCCTTCGACGGCGAAGGCGAGATCACCACCGGGGTGCTGGGCGAGCACATCGACTTCATGTTCGGCAACCCCAGCGAGATCATGCCGCAGATCGAGGCAGGCACCATGCGGGCGATTGCCGTCAGCGCGGGCAATCGCCTGAGTTCCATGCCGGACGTGCCCACCTTCAAGGAACAGGGCTACGACATCGAACACACCATGCTGCGCAGCGTGGTGATGCCCGCGGGCGTCAAGCCCGAGGTCATCGCCTATTGGGAAGGCGTGATGCGCAAGGTGGCCGAGAGCAAGGAATGGAAGGAGCGCTACCTGGATCGCTTCAAGGAAGAGGCGCGCTACGAGAACGCCAAGGATGCCGCCGCGCTCATCAAGCAGACCAATGACCGCTACGTGGCGGTCATGAAGGAACTGGACATCATCAAGTGAGTTCCGCCGCGCGCGTTGCCCTCGGGCGCGCGAGGCGCTTTCCCCAACCCTGAAGCGGGGCGCCGTGCCCCGCCTGGAAACCCATCATGAGAATCGAGATCCTCGACCGGCTGTTCGCCATGGGACTCTTCTTCCTTGGCTTGTACATCGCCGTCTCCGCCCCGTCCTATGGCTACCTGTCCGAGGGCAATCCCGGCCCCGGCTTCTTCCCGCTGTGGGTCGGCATCCTGATCGCGGGCCTGTCCATCGTCAACTTCGTGCGCAGCGTGGCGGGCAAGGAAACGCTCACGAACGAGATCAGCGTGCCGGGCCTGCTCAAGCCCGCCCTGGTCACGCTGGTGCTGGTGGCCTTCGTCTTCCTGGCCGACGTGCTGGGCATGATCCTGGCCTGCGCCACGCTGGTGCTGGCCATCGGCCGCATCATCCATCCCCGCTGGGACCGCGTCTTCACGATGAAGATCCTGGCCACCGCCGTGCTGTTCCCGGTGGCCGCCAGCCTGGCCTTCGGCACCTACCTTGGCGTGCCGCTGCCCGTGGGCGTGCTCGGCTTCTGAACCCACAAGACCCGAAGAGAAAAGAGGGGGAGACATCATGGATTCACTGATTCTGTTGGCCCAGGGCATCGGCCAGGCCATGACCTGGTCGGTGCTGGCCGCCACGCTGGTGGGCGTGCTGATCGGACTGCTGGTCGGCGTGCTGCCCGGTCTCGGCCCGGCCGCGGGTGTGGCCATCATGCTGCCGGTGGCAGTGGGCTTCGGCGGCGTCGAGGCCATCGCCGGCCTGGGCGGCATCTATTACGGCGCCATGTTCGGCGGCGCGGTCACGTCCATCCTGCTGGGCATCCCGGGCGAGTCGGCCTCGGTCATGACCGTGCTGGACGGCTACGCCATGGCCAAGCAGGGCCGGGCGGGCGAGGCGCTGGGCATCAGCGTGTTCTCGTCCTTCATCGGCGGGCTGGTGGGCCTGCTGTTGATGGCCCTGCTGGCCCTGGTCATCGCGCGCGCGGCCATCAAGTTCGGGCCCACCGAGATGACGGCGGTGATGGTACTGGCGTTCTCGCTGGTCAGCGTGCTGGGCGGACGCAACATCATCAAGGGCTTCACCGCGCTGGGACTGGGCATCTGGATCGGCATGATCGGCATGGACCCGATCTCCGGCCCGCCGCGCTACACCTTCGAACTGATGGACCTGCTGGACGGCGTGGACTTCACCATCATCGCGGTCGGCATCTTCGGGCTGGCGGAAATCTTCTACAACCTGTCCGAGAAGAGCGAAGGCAAGCGCGTGGCCGCCCGCTATTCGCTGCGCTCGCTGCTGCCGCGCGCCACGCACATGATCCAGTGCAAGGGCGCGGTCGCGCTGGGCTCGATCATGGGTTTCCTGGTGGGGGTGCTGCCGGGCGTGGGCGCCACGGCCGCCACCATGCTGGCCTATGCCGCCGCCAAGAAGGTGTCGCGTACCCCCGAGGCTTTCGGCAAGGGCGCCATGCAGGGCGTGGCCGCCCCCGAGTCGGCCAACAACAGCGCCGCCTACGTGTCGATGGTGCCCATGTTCACGCTGGGCATTCCCGGCTCGGCCACCACCGCCATCATGCTGGGCGGCCTGCTGATGCTGGGCCTGCAGCCCGGGCCGCTGCTCTTCGCGAACAACCCCGACTTCGTCTGGACGGTGTTCGGCAGCTTCTGGATCGGCAACCTGATGCTGCTCTTCCTGACCCTGCTGATGATCCCGCTGCTGGCAAGCGTGGTGTTCGTCTCGACCGCCCTGCTCTACCCGGTGGTGATCGGCATGATCCTGTTCGGCGTCTACTCCATCAACTACGCCATGACCGACGTACTGCTGGCGCTGATCGCAGGCGTGCTGGGCTACATCATGCTGAAGCTGGAATACTCAGCGGTGCCGCTGGTGCTGGGCGTGGTGCTGGGCCCCATGCTGGAGAACAACATCCGCCGCACGCTGATCCTGTCGGAAGGCGGCCTGGGCGTGTTCTTCGCGCGGCCGATCTCGCTGGCCTTCTTCATCATGGCAGCCGTCGTGATCGTGTTCCCCCTGGTGTCGCGCACCCTGCGGCGCAAGGCCCGGGAAGTCAGCACCGCCTGAGGAATGCAGGCGCCTTGAATGACGGACGCCGCGGCAAGCCCGCGGCGTCCGTCATTCCACCCGGTCGGGCGCCTGACTGGACCAGGCGTCATAGCCGCCCGACAGCGCCCAGATGCCGGCGTGCCCCGCGCGGCGCAGCCGCACGGCGAGCGCCGCGGCCGACACCTCATCCGGGCAGGCGCAATACACCACGATATCGCCTGTCCAGTCGCCGAGTTCCAGCGCCTTGATGGGCGCACGCGCATCCACCGCCCGGGCGCCGCGGATGCGGGGTCCTTCCGACGCCTCCGCGCGCACGTCCAGGATCAGGGTATCGCGCCCTTCGTTCTGCCAGAGCAGCAGTTCATCGACGCTCAGGCGCGGCACGTGCTTCATGGCCTGGCGCAAGGTGTAGCGGCGCACGGTGCGCACCAGCACATAGATCGCCAGCAAGGTGAGCACCAGCGCGATGCCCATCGGACCGTAATCTCCCAGCCACTGCACCACCTGGGCCACGGCATCCTTGAACAGCGCGCCCAGCAGCAAGGCCGAGCCTACCCAGATCACCGCGCCAAGCATGTCGTACAGCAGGAAGCTGCGCAGCGGCGTGCGGGTCAGGCCTGCCATGACGGTGGAGAGACCGCTCGCGCCCGGCAGGAACTTGGCCACCAGCAGGATGCGCACGCCCACGCGCAGGTACAGCGACTGCGTCTGGCGGATACAGGAATCCTTGGAAAGCGACACGCGGCACACCGTCGACAGCAGCCCAGAACCATAGCGCCTACCCGCGAAATACCAGGCCAGATCCGCCAGCAGGCAGCCCAGCACTCCCAGCACCAGGCTCAGCCAGACGCTGCCCGAGGGCAGCGCCCCCGCGGCCACCAGCAGCGGATAGGCGGGAATGGGCGCACCGGCCTGTTCGAGCAGGACGTTGACGAAGACCAGGCCGGGGCCCCAGGCCTGCAGCAGGGTTTGGATGTCGTTCATGGTGGTGGCGGGCGGGACGCTGTGAATGCAAGCGCAACGATAAACGCGGAAGGCCCCGAACGGGGCCTTCGCGATGCTGTTGCCAGGGTTGCCGTCAGGCAGCCAGGTCGAACAGCAGCACTTCGGCGTCGCGGCCGTCGCGCAGGGCGATGGCGCTCTCCGCGCTGACCTTCAGTCCGTCGCCGGCCTTCAGCGCCTGGCCGTTGACCGTCACTGCCCCGCGGGCCACGTGCACGTAGCCCTGGCGGCCCTCGGCCAGCGGCAGCGTCACCTGTTCATCGCCGTCCACCAGCGTGGCGTACACGCCCACGTCCTGCCCCACCGTCAGCGAGCCGTCACGGCCATCGGGCGACGCCAGCAGGCACAGCTGGCCGCGCTTGTCGGCGTCCTGGTAACGGGTTTCCTGGTAGTTGGGACGGGTGCCGGTGAACTTGGGCACGATCCAGATCTGCAGGAAATGCACGCGCTCGGACTGCGAGTGGTTGAACTCGCTGTGTTCCACCCCGGTGCCCGCGCTCATCAGTTGCACGTCGCCCTGGCGCAGCACCGAGCCGCTGCCCATCGAGTCCTTGTGTTCCAGCGCGCCATCCAGCACATAGGACAGGATTTCCATGTTGCGGTGGCCGTGCGTGCCGAAACCCTTGCCCGGTTCGACGATGTCGTCATTGATGACGCGCAGCGCGCCGAAACCCATTTGCGCCGGGTCGTGGTAGTGGCCGAAGGAGAAGGTGTGATGACTGTCAAGCCAGCCCAGTTGGACATGGCCGCGGTCTTCAGCGGGGCGAATGGTGTTCATCGTGAGGCTCCCTGGCATGCCGCGCATGCCGCAGTGGTGTCGATGAAAGGATTCTAGGCTTGGTAAATTCGATAAAAAAGCGCAAAATTCGGCACCTATTTATCTAATAATCAGATATGTCCATCCCCCGCACGACGCTGGAGCAATGGCGGGTCCTGCAGGCCATCGTCGAGCACGGCGGCTTCGCCCAGGCGGCCGAGGCCCTGCACCGCAGCCAGTCTTCGGTCAGCTACATGGTGGCCCGGCTGCGCGAGCAGGTGGGCGTGGAACTGCTGGTGCTCGAGGGCCGCAAGGCGCGGCTCACCGACGCCGGCCAGGCGCTGCTGGCGGCGGCCAACGAACTGCTGCGCGACGCGAGCCGGCTGGAGCGCCTGGCAGCCAGCCTGGGCCAGGGCTGGGAACCCGAGGTGCGCATGGCCGTGGACGTGGCCTTTCCCACCGGGCTGCTGGTGCAGGCGCTGGCACGCTACACCGACCTGGCCGCGCAGACCCGGGTGCAATTGAAGGAAGTGGTGCTGTCAGGCGCGGAAGAGGCCCTGCTCACGCACACCGCCGACCTCGTCATCGGCACCCGCGTGCCGGTGGGCCACCTGGGCGACCTGTTGCTGGACGTGGAGTTCGTGGCGCTGGCGCACCCCGCCCACGCGCTGCATCGACTGGGCCGCGAACTCACCACGGAAGACCTGGCGCGCGAGCTGCAGGTGGTGTTGCGCGACTCCGGCACGCAGCACCCGCGCGACGAAGGCTGGCTGGGCGCGCGCCAGCGCTGGACGGTCACCGCCATGCAGACATCGCTGTCGATGGTGGCCAGCGGATTGGGCTTCGCCTGGCTGCCGCGCCACCTGGCGCAGCGACATATCGATGAAGGCTCGGTGCTGCCCCTGCCGCTGCGCGAAGGGGGCCGCCGGCGCGTGCCGCTGTACCTGATGTACGGCGCCACCGAACCCGGCCCCGCCACGCGCCGGCTGGCCGAGGTGATCACCGAGGAAGTGGCGGCGGACACGCACCGCTATCGCTGAAACGCGGCAATGCCGCTCAATAGCGATAGGCCACCGTGCCGATCACGCTGCGCTCGATCCCGTAACGGCAATTGGCGAGATTGTTGCGGCAGACCACGGTTTCCCGGTCGAACAGGTTGTTCACGTTCAGGCCGAAGCGCCAACTGCCGCGCTCGTAGTTCATGGCGGCATCGACATAGGTCGCGCTGCCATTGCGCAGGGTATTGCGCACATCGGCATAGGTCGGCCCGACATAGCGCACGCCCAACCCCGCGCCCAGCCCGGCCAGCGGTCCCCCCTGCACCACGTGGTTGAGCCATAGCGACGCCATCCGGCGTGGCGTGACGATGGGCGTCTTGCCCAGGTCCACATCGTTGCTGCGCGTGACCTTGACCTGGTTGTAGGTGGCCGAGGCCGTCGCATCCCAGCCTCGCGCCAGCTCGGCCTTGGCTTCCAGCTCCACGCCACGTGAACGGATTTCGCCCGTCTGCACACTGAAGGTGGGCAGGCTGGGATCGGGAGTCAGTGCGTTGCGCTGGGTCAGCTCGAAGACCGACAACGTGTACAGGCTGCCTCCGCCCGGGGGTTCATACTTGATGCCCGCCTCGTACTGCTTGCCGCGTGTGGGCACGAAGGCCTCCCCAGCGGCATTCACGCCCGCCTGCGGCAGGAACGAGGTGGCATAGCTGACATAGGGCACGACGCCCGAATCGAATGCATAGGCCAGGCCCGCCCTGCCGGTGAAGACGTCATCGCGCTGACGCGTGCGGCTGCCGTTCAGGCGATTGTCCAGCGTGCTTTCCGCCCAATCATGGCGTCCACCCAGGGTCAGGATCCATTGCTTCCACTTGACCTGGTCCTGCAGGTAGACGCCAAGTTGCCGGCTGGTCTCGTATTGGTCGATGATGCGTGCGGCCGCAGCCGGATAAGGAATATCGCGCCCATACACCGGATTCAGCAGATCCAGCGAGGGCGCCATGGCCTGGCGATACTCCGACTCGCCGTTCAGGCGTCGCGCGTCCAGTCCCGCCAGGACCTGGTGCTTCACCGCCCCCGTTTCCAGGCGGATCTCCGCCTGGTTGTCGATCACCGCACTCTCGGCCCGCTCGCCCGCCACCAGCGCATAACGCGACAGGGTGCGCCGGTCGGCCGCCAGCGACAGCTGGTACAGGTTGCGCAGCGTCATGTCACCGCGTTGCAGGCGCGCGTTCTGGCGCAGCGTCACGCTGTCGCTGTAGCGATGTTCGAACTGCCAGCCCAGGCTGTAGAGCTCACGATCATTCAAGTCGAAGCTGTAGTCACCCACCAGCGTACGGGTGGGATACACCGGCCGTGACTCGCCATCGTTGCGGTCGCGCTGGTAATGGGCCAGCACCGTCAGCGACGTCGCCGCGCTTGGCTGCCAGGTATAGGCGGGCGCCACGTACAAGGCGTCGTCCTTGTAGCGATGGCCACTGTCGTATTTCTCCTGGGTCCCCGCGTCGCGCCCCACCACGGTCAGGCGATAGCGATGCGCCCCCGCCTCATCCACCGCGCCGCCCAGGTCGGCGGCCGCCTGGTAATAATCGAAACTGCCTGCCTGCAGCTCGACTTCGCGCAGCGTTTCCGCGGTAGGCCGCTTGGTGATGCGATTGACGATGCCGCCCGGCGCCACCTGCCCGAACAGTACGGACGAGGGCCCTCGCAGGGTCTCGATGCGCTCCAGCGCGTAGGCCGGCATCCGTGCGCGGATCTGGTCGTAGGGCATCTGGCTGAGCCCGTCGCGATAATCGCCCGTGAGTTTGGCATCGAAGCCGCGCAGCACGATCCAGTCATTGCGGATCTCGTTGCCGCCGAAATTGTTCACCTGCACGCCAGGCGTGTACTGGATGGCCTGCACCACGCTCTGCGCGCCACGGTCGCGGATCTCCTTTGCCGTCACCACCGAGATGGACTGCGGAATCTCAGCCAGGCGGGTCGCCGTCTTGCTGCCCGTGGCCGTGCGGGTTGCGGCATACCCGATGTCGGGCCCCAGCGGACCGCCCAGGCTGGCCTCCACCCGTACCGGCGACAAGGTGGAGACGCCAGGCGGGGGATTGGGCCGCTCGCGCAGCTGGTAGCCGCCCGCGCCCGTGTCGACGGCCTCCAGCCCGCTGCCTGCCAGCAACGCGGCAAAGGCTTCCTCGACCGTGTAGACACCTTGCAGGCCTGGGCTCTGGCGGCCTTCGGCCAGCCGCGGCGCGAAGCTCAACATAACCTGCCCTCGGCTGGCTGCGGCCTGCAAGGAGGCCGCCAGAGAACCCGGCGCAATGGAATACGACTGCCTGGCCGGCGAGGACGCGGTCTGCGCGCCGGCAGGCGCCGCGGGCAGGGCCGCCAGCAACGGCGCCATGGCCAGCAGCGCTGCCAGCACGCCACCGCGCATGCGTTCTCCTCCCTGTTTTACCTTCGATCCGGTCTCTGGCTGGACGACCTGCTGCGTGCACGTTTGCATGGATTCCCTTTCTTGTTGGACTGATTCGAAAGGGAGGTCACGCGAAAACGGAAAACAGGAAAATCCTTTTGCCAGGACGGTCAACGGGAAACCACCATGACCCAATAGGGGGTGCGCATGCGCAGCCGCACCGGCAGCAGGCGCACGATGGCTTGCAATACCCTGTCGGTGTCGTCCAGCGGAAACAAGCCCGACAGCCGCAAGTCCGCCACGTCCGGATCACAGCCAAGCACGCCGCGGCGATAACGGCCCAGTTCCGCCAGGAAGTCGCCCAGCGCCATATCGTCGGCGGCCAGCTCGCCACGCGCCCATGCCGGTTGCGACGTGCCCACCGCCCTGCCATCCGCCACCCAGTCGTCTCCGAACGTGGCGGACTCTCCCGCATGCAGGACCCGGCCCGCCTCCGCATTCCGGCGCGGCGCCAGGGCCACCGCGCCCTCGAACACCGACACGCGCGCCTGCCCTGGCAGGCGCCTGACGGCCAGCCGGGTGCCCAGCGCACGCGCATGCCCGACGGGTGTCAGCACCCGCAACGGCCGATCGGCACCGGGGCCGTCATGCCCCGTGGCGACGAGGATTTCCCCACGATGCAGCACCAGCGTCCGCCACGCGGGCTCCAGCCTCACGTCGAAGGCACTGTCGGTATCGGCAAGTACCGTGGTGCCATCCGGCAAGTGCCAGGCCCTGCGCTCGCCGACCGCCGTGGCGTGGTCCGCCGACCAGGCGCGCCAATCACCTCGCGTTGCCACCACTGCCGATCCCCCACCCACCATGGCGAGGATCGCCATCGACTTGAAGAAACGGCGCCGGCCCGCCTGGCTGCCTGCCTGCAACGCGGTCATTGCCGCGCTTGCGGGCAAGCCCGTGAGTCTCGCGGTCACCGCCTCGATATGCAGCCAGGCGCGCTCATGATCAGGATGCGCGGCGCGCCAGCGTTGCCAGGCCTCGCGCTGGATGTCGGTCATGCATTCCGAGCGCCAGAGCGAAAACCAGTGCGCGGCCTCGCGCGCCACCCCTTCGGCCAGGGGTTCTCCCCCCGCCCGCGGCCCCCTCCTAGTCATGCGCGCGGCACCTGCAATGAGCGGCCATCTCAGGCTTCCAGTGCGAAGAAGCACTGCGCCGCGGCGCGCGCCATGTAGTTGCCGACGGTTCGCGTCGTGACACCCAGCTGGCAGGCGATCTCCGCATAGCCCAGGCCTTCGAGCTGCGCCAGCAGGAACGCGCGACGCACGGGGGCGGGAAGCCCGTCCAGCGCCTGGTCGATCTGGCACAGCGCCTCCAGCACCAGGGCACGGGTCTCCGGGCTGGGGGCATGCAGATCGGGCTGGGAGGCGAGGCTGTCGAGGTAGGCCTCTTCGATGGCCTGGCGGCGATAGTGGTTGGCCAGCACGCGCCGCGCGATGGTGGCCAGGAATGCCCGGGGTTCGCGCAAGGTGGGCGTCTCGCGCGCGTCCAGGAGCTTCAGGAAGGTATCCTGCGCCAGGTCGGCGGCCTGGTCATCGCCGTGCATGCGGCGCCGCAACCAGTTCGCCAGCCAGCGATGATGCTGGACGTAAAGCGTCTCGGTTGCCTCGTGGCGGGATAGGTCGGGAGCGGGGGCATGCATCGCGGCGCGCGGACTGGCTGTTGGCCCTGAGGATCAGCGCCAGAATCCGGCAATGATAACAATTATCATTGCCGGAAATAAGCCCCCTGGGGCGCCCCTTGCGTGCGCCTAGCGCCTGTCCTCGTTCCGAGGTCCGCCCTCGACGAGGGACACCTGCCCGTCGCCTTCGGCCGATTCCAGGCGGTGCGCATCGGAATTGGTCTTCACGTCCAACAGCCATTCGCGCCACACGGCGACCAGCAGGGCCATCAGCACCGGCCCCACGAACAGGCCGACGATGCCCATGGTCTTCACGCCGCCCACCAGGCCGAAGAACGTCGGCAGGAACGGCAGCTTGACGGGGCCGCCCACCAGCTTGGGCCGCAGGGTCTTGTCGACGATGAAGAGTTCTACCGTGCCCCACACGAAGAGCGCCACGCCCGCCACCAGCTGCTCGGACCCCACCAGGTACAGCGAGACCAGCGTGAAGGACAGGGGCGCGCCGCCGGGGATGAGCGCCATGAAACCGGTGATGACGCCCAGCAGCACGGGCGACGGCACGCCGGCGATCCAGTAGGCCAGGCCCAGCACCACGCCTTCGCCGATGGCGATGAGGCCCATGCCGGTGACGGTGGAACTGACGGTGGCCGGCACCATGCGCGAGAAACGCTGCCAGCGCTTGGGCAGGATGCGCTCGCCCAGGAGATCCAGCTGCGCCACGATGCGGTCGCCGTCCTTGTAGACGAAGAAGAGCGTGATGAGCAGGAACAGCACGTTCAGCGCCAGGCTGAAGGCATTGCCCGTCAGGGACAGCACCACCCGGTAGATGTTGCCCAGGTGCTGGCCGCTGACGGCCTGCACCCAGTCGCCCAGCGCGTGGGGGTGGCCCAGGTACTCGTTCCAGTAGGGCGCGATGCGCTCGCCCACCACCGGCAGCGCCAGGATCCAGTTCGGCACGGCCACGCCGTCGCGGTTGGCGGCCAGCAGCCAGGCGATGGCGTTGCTGGCCTCCTTGATGGCATAGGACAGGGCCATCGACAGCGGCACCACGGCCACCACGATGACCACCGTGATGGCGACGCTGGCGGCCAGGATGTTGCGGCCACCGCAGGCCCGCAGCCAGCGCTGGTAGAGCGGCCAGCTGGCCAGGCCCACGATGAGCGCGGCCAGCACGGGGACCAGGAAGCCGCCAAAGAAATACACGCCCGCCAGCAGGATCAGCAGCAACAACCAGCGGGCGACGAGGAAGGCGGGAAGCACGGGAGGCATGGCGATCTCTGGGTCTTCTTTAAGCAGGGTGTCAGCGGGACTATACCGGGCGAACGCGATCCGCCGCTGCCACTGCCGGTCAACGGCGGCAGCGCGGGCATCGCGCATCGGGGTTTACGCGGCGTTCAGCACATGGATGGGCTCGCCCCGGCGCCAGGCGGCGATGGCGGCGACGGCATTGCCATAGAAGGCCACGAAGTTGGAAGGCGTGACATAGCCCAGGTGCGGCGTCAGCACCACGTTGTCCAGGCGGCGCAGCGGGTCATCGGCGGCCAGCGGCTCCTGCGGATACACATCCAGCCCGGCGCCCGCGATGAGCCTGCCGGTAAGCGCGCGCACCAGCGCGTCGTGGTCGGCCAGCCCCGCGCGCGCGGTGTTGACGAGATACGCAGAGGGCTTCATGGCCGCCAGCGCCTCGGCATCGACGACGCCGGCCGTGCGCTCGCTCAGCACCAGGTGCAGGGAGACCACGTCGGAGGAGGTGAAGAGCGCCTGCTTGTCCACGCGCTGCACGCCCGCCTGCGCGGCACGCGCGTCCGTCAGGTTGGGGCTCCAGGCCACCACGTCCATGCCGAAGGCCTGCCCCACGCGGGCCACGCGCTGGCCCAGGTTGCCCAGCCCGACCAGGCCAAGCCGCTTGCCCGCCACGCTGGCGGGAATGGCCGTCTGCCAGAGGCCGGCGCGCATGTTCGCCGCTTCGGCCGGCACGTTCTTGAACAGGGCCAGGATCAATGCCCAGGTCAGCTCGGCCGTGGCGCCCACGCTGTCGGGATGGCCGGGCGCGCCCGAGACCACGACGTCCTGCGCACGGCAGGCCGCCATGTCGATGGCATTGTTGCGCAGGCCCGTGGTCACCAGCAGGCGCAGCGCGGGCAGCCGGGACAGCAGGCCCGCGTCGAAGGGCGTGCGCTCGCGCATCGCGACGATCACGTCGAAGCCCGCCAGCGCCTTAGCGCGCGCCGCGTCATCCGCGGGAAGCGGCGCATCGAAAAAGGCGACCTCGGCCTCGGCCAGGCCGCCCCAATCGGCCAGGCCGCGGGCAACGTTCAGGTAATCATCCAGGACGGCAATCTTCATGGCGGCTCCTCGATCTGGCGGTCTGCGCCGCCCTGCATGCGGGCACGGGCACCTGCCCCGGCTCGCATGGGCTTGCTGGCGTTCACACGCCGACGGCCACCTACTGGCGGCCGGACATCGCGCGCTCGATCTTCTGGTCGGTCTTGTATTGGCTCAGCGCGTACACGGACCAGATCGCGGCGGGGATCCAGCCGATCAGCGTGATCTGCAGGATCAGGCAGATGATGCCCGCGAACGGCCGCCCGATGGTGAAGAACTGGAACCAGGGCAACAGGATGGCAAGGATGAGACGCATGGCAGGACTCTTTTGGGGTCAGGGAGGGAGCGCCGGATCGACGCCCCGGGAAAGGGGAAGTGCCTTCAGGCGGAAATGGGATTATTTATTTGCGGGCGTCGGCCTTGGGCGCGGCCTGCGTAGCGGCGTCCAGGCGCGTATTGAAGGCGTCCAGCGACAACGCGCCATTGGCGCGCGAGCCGTCGTCGAAGAAGATCGCGGGCGTACCACGCACCATCAGTTTCTGCGCCAGGGCCACCACCTCGCCACCCACATCGTCGCAGGTGGCGGTGGGCGGCACCTTGCCGCGCAGCATCCAGTCGTCCCAGGTCTTCTCGCGCGACTTGCTGCACCAGACGTCACGCACCTTCACGTGCGAATCGGGCGACAGGATGGGCAGCAGGAAGGTGTGCACGGTCAGGTTGTCGACCTCTTCCAGCGTCCGGCGGAACTGCTTGCAATAGCCGCAGTTGGGATCCTCGAAGATGGCGATGCGGCGCTCGCCCTTGCCCTTGACCTGCTTGAGCGCAAGCGCCAGCGGCAGGTCGTCGAAGGCGATGCGGCTCAGTTCCTCCTTGCGCGCGCGGGTCACGTCACGGCGCGTTTCCGCGTCGATGAGCGTGCCGTCCAACACGAAGCGCACGGCCTCGTCGGTGTAGACCAGGTCGCCGCCCAGGTTCACTTCATAAAGGCCGTAGGGCGTGGCGCGCACGTCGGTGACCGGCGCGCCGGGAAAGCGCGACACGAAGCGCTCGTGCACGTTGGCGGCGATGGCCGCGTCGGCCGCGTCATCGGCGGCCTTGCTGATGACGTCATCGACGGCCGCCTGCCCGGCCGCGGACAGCGGCGCGGTGGACTGCGCCTGCGCGGCGCCGATGGCCAGGCCGACGGACAACAGCGCCAGCGCGGCGACACAGCGGAAGGTGGCCAGTGAAAAGACTTGCATCATGACTCCGAAGCGCGGGCAATCAATTGCCGTTTGACGAAAGGCAGCCGCTCGATGACCTGCATGCCCGTATTGCGCAACCACGCCACCGGCGCGGCGGGCGTATCGAACAGACGGTGCAGGCCGTCGGTGGCGAACTTCATGGCGAACACGGGCTCGGCCCGCGCACGCCGGTAGCGCCGCAGCACTTGCGGATCGCCAGCGGAACGATAGGACTCGCGGCCCGCCACGGCCCGCACCAGCGCCTCGACGTCGGACAGGCCAAGGTTCAGTCCCTGCCCCGCCAGGGGATGCAGCCGGTGGGCGGCGTCGCCGACCAGCGCGAAGCGCTCCCCGATCATATCCGTGGTGGCCAGCGTCAGGTCGAAACCGTGCATGGGCTGGCGCGGGCGCAAGGCACCCAGCACCCCGCCCGTCGCCGCGCCCAGCTTCTCGATGAGCGCCTGCGTCTGCGCCTCGGCCGGCAGGCCCTGCAGCGCGCGCGCCAACGGCGTCTTCATGGACCAGACCATGGACACCTGCGGCCCCTGCTCGGTGTCGGGCATGGGCAGCAGGGCCAGCACACCGTCCTCGCGGAACCATTGGTAGGCCGTGCCGCCATGCGGACGCTGGGCGTCCAGGTGGGTGACCAGGCCCACGGCCTCATACGAACGCGAACGCACTGCCACGCCCGCGGCGCCGCGCAGGCGGGATTGCGCGCCATCGGCCGCCACGGTCAGGGCCGGGCGCAGGCGCGCGCCGGACTCGGTCAGCAACTCGCCATTTTCAACCCCCACGCAACGCTCGTCGCGCCAGGGAATGCCATAGATCTGCACGGCCTGCGCCAGGACGCGCTCGATCTCGCCCGACTCCATGATCCAGGCCAGCTGCGCGCGCGTGCCCTGCCAGGCATGCAGCACGACCTGGCCGCCCGCGTCGCCGCGGACGTCCATGGCCTGCACCTCGGCCATGCGCGCGGCGGGCAGGCTGTCCCAGACGCCCAAGCCCGCCAGGAAACGCTGGCTGGCCGCCGAGATGGCGTAGACGCGCGGGTGATACAGCGCGCCGGCAGGCGGCACCGGCACGCGCGGGCCCAGCAGGCTGACCGACTGGCCGCGTCGCGCCAGCGCCAGGGCGCAAGCCAGGCCGACGATGCCCGAGCCGCAGACGACGATGTCGGATTGGCTCATCGCGCTTTCGGCTGGCCCGCCGCCTTGGGCCACAACACCCACATCTGGCCGCGCTGCTTCATGCGGCCGGCCTGTTCACCGGCCGCGTCGCCATAGCCCCAGTAGAAGTCCGTGCGCGCCGCGCCCTTGATGGCCGCGCCCGTGTCCTGTGCGAACACCAGGCGGTTCATGGCGGTTTGCGAAGCAGGGCGGGTGGTGGCCAGGAACACCGGCGTGCCCAGCGGCACGAAGGACGCGTCGACGGCCACCGAGCGCGCCTCGGTCAACGGCACGCCATAGGCGCCGCGCGGGCCCGCGCTGGGGTCGGCGATGGCCTCCTCGCTGAAGAACACCATCGCGGGGTTCACGTTCAGCATTTCATTCACGCGGCCCGGATTGCGCTGGGCCCACAGGCGGATGTTCTGCATGGAGGTCTGGGCCAGGGGCAGCTCGCCCTTGTCGGCCAGCCACTTGCCCACCGAGCCATACGGATGGCCGTTGTGATCGGCGTACGCCAGGCGGATCGTGTCGCCCGCGCCCGGCCCGCCCGTCAACGCCACCCGGCCCGAGCCCTGGATCTGCAGGAAGAAGGCGTCTACCGGATCGTCGATCCAGGCCAGGACGGCGGGCTTCTCGGCCCCCGCGTTGATCTGTTCCCGCGTGTCGTAGGGCACGACACGGCGGCCTTGCAGCTTGCCGCGCACCCGCTTGCCGGCCAGTTCCGGATACAGCCCGCCCAGGTCGATCACCAGCAGGTCCTTGGGCACGGCATACAAAGGCCATTGGTATTTGCCGCCCTGCTCGCGGGAACCGCGCACCAGGGGTTCGTAGTAGCCCGTGACGGTGTTGGCGGCCGGCTTGCCATCGGCGCCCAGCACGCGCCAGGGCTGCAGGTAGGTCTGCAGGAACTGGCGCACGGCGGCGGTGTCGCCGGCCGCCGGCGCGCGCGCCGGATCGGCGGCAATGGCGCAGACGGGCTGCCAGTCGCGCGGCGCGGCGCGCGCGGGCGCCGTCAGCGAGCCGCCCGTGGGCCGCATCAGGCCGCGGCAGTTGCGCAGGAAGCCCTCCCAGACCTGTTCCAGGTTGTCGGCGTCCCAGCCCGGCAGGTCGCGCCAGGTGGCCTGGGTGAAACCGCCGGCCAGCTTGCGCGGCGTGGTGTCGGGCAGGCGCGACAGGGGTGGCACGGTCAAGGGACCCTCCGCCGGCAGCGGCTTGGCGCCCGGCATGCCCGGCACGCTGGGCGCCGTGTCGTCCGGCGCCGGCGGCGAGGCGCAACCCGCCAACACGACACCTGCCAGCACACAGAACGCGCGGCGCAGGCTTGCACCGCCGAGGATTGGATTACGAGACCCGCCAGATTTCATAGACACTCAATGCAGCGTGCGAGGCATGGCCAGCACGAATTCGGAGATCGGTACGTCGAACGGAATGCCGTTCTCGCCCACGCAGTGATAGGCGCCGCGCATCGTGCCCACCGGGGTGGGGAGCGGACAGCCGCTGGTGTATTCGAAGGTTTCGCCGGGCGCGAGCAGCGGCTGCTGCCCCACCACGCCCAGGCCGCGCACTTCCTGCTGGCGCTGTTCGCCATCGGTGATGATCCAGTGCCGCGCGATGACCTGCGCCGGCCGTTCGCCCGTGTTGGTGATGCGCACCGTATAGGCGAACACATACTGCCGCTGGGCCGGGTCCGATTGGTCGGGGACGTAGCGGGGCGTCACGGTAACGGTGAGGTCGTAGGATTTCACAGGCCTTGGATCCGGTAATCACGCCCGGGGCCGGGCGCAGGCCCGGCCCCGAACTGCAATAATGGCACATTATGCCTTCGCCCCTGCCCGCCCACATGTCCGACATTTCCTCCCTCCCGCCTGCCGTCATCGCCCCCAGCATCCTCTCGGCCGACTTCGCCCGCCTGGGCGAGGAAGTCCGCGCCGTCGTAGACGCTGGCGCCGACTGGATTCATTTTGACGTCATGGACAACCATTACGTGCCCAATCTGACCATCGGCCCCATGGTCTGTGCGGCCATCCGCCCGCACGTGCAGGTGCCCATCGACGTGCACCTCATGGTCGAGCCGGTGGACGCGCTGATTCCCGAGTTCGCCAAGGCGGGCGCCAACATGATCACGTTCCACCCGGATGCATCCCGTCACGTGGACCGTACGCTGGCCCTCATCCGCGATCACGGCTGCAAGGCAGGCCTGGTGTTCAACCCGGCCATGCCGCTGGACTGGATGGACCACGTGATGGACAAGCTGGACATGATTCTGTTGATGTCAGTCAATCCCGGCTTCGGCGGACAGGGCTTCCTGCCCTCGGCGCTGCCCAAGCTGCGCGCCGCCCGTGCGCGCATCGACGCCTGGACGGCCGAGGGCGGCCAGCCCATCCGCCTGGAAGTCGATGGCGGCGTGAAGGTGGACAACATCGCCGAAATCCGCGCCGCCGGCGCCGATGCCTTCGTGGCGGGCTCGGCCATCTTCGGCAAGCCCGACTATCGCGGCGTCATCGACGCCATGCGCCAACAGATCGCCCAAGGAGAAGCCAGCCGTGGCTGAGGTTCAACACACCGCCGAACGCGCCTTCGACGCCGCCCTGATCGACCTGGACGGCACCCTGCTCGACACCATCCCCGACCTGGCTTTCGCCGCCAACGCCATGCGCGTGGACCTGGGCGAAGCGCCGCTGCGGGAAGACGTGCTGGCCACCTTCGTCGGCAAGGGCATCGAGAACCTCGTGCGCCGCACGCTGGCCGCCAACCTGGACGGCGGCGAGGTCGACGAGGACCTGATGCAGCGCGGCCTGGCCTCGTTCCGCCATCACTACCACCTGGTCAACGGCGACAAGGCCCAGGTCTACGACGGCGTGCTGGACGGCCTGAAGGCGCTGCGCGACCAGGGCATCGCCCTGGCCGTGGTCACCAACAAGCCCACCGAATTCACCGAGCCGCTGCTGGCGCGCACCGGGCTGGCGGGCTTCTTCCAGGTGGTCGTCTGCGGCGACACCTGCGCGAAAAAGAAACCCGACCCCATGCCGCTGCTGCACGCGTGCGAACGGCTGGGCGTCACGCCCGGACGCAGCCTGGCCATCGGCGACTCCATCAACGATGCCGTGGCCGCCCGCGCGGCGGGCTGCCGCGTGCTGGCCGTGCCGTATGGCTACAACGAAGGCCGCGACGTCCGGACGCTGGACGTCGATGGTATAGTTGCCTCGCTCCTGGACGCCGCGCGCTGGGCCGCTGATCCCAGCGCCGTGCCGGCAGCCTGACACCCATAACCCCCGTATCCATGACCGCCACCCGACTCCAGACCGTCATCAGCGCCCGTTGGCGCTGGTGGCGTTCGTCGTCCGGGTGGTGATCACGCACCGGCCGCGCGCCTTACCGCGCACAGGCCGCCAGCAGTAACCCGCAAGTCGCCCGCCCGGACCCAGAAATGGCCGGGCTTTTTTATGCCGCCTCGGCCAGCCCGGGGCAGCATGGATCGGGTAGCGGCGGGGCGGCACGTTCAAGAACATCAGGCAGAACCGAGAGACGCTTCCCATGACCGAAATCGAATTCAAGGCCCTTGCCGCCCAAGGCTACAACCGCATCCCGCTGGTGGCGGAAACCTACGCCGACCTCGACACCCCGCTGGCCATCTACCTGAAGCTGGCCCACGCCGGCCCGCAAGGCGGCCGCATGAGCTGCCTGATGGAATCGGTGGTGGGCGGCGAACGCTTCGGCCGCTACTCCTTCATCGGCCTGCCCGCGCGCACCGTCATCCGCGCCCATGGCACGAAGACGGAACTGCTGCGCGACGGCAAGGTCGCCGAAACCCACGAGGGCGATCCGCTTGCCTTCATCGAGCAATACCAGCAACGCTTCAAGGTGGCGCTGCGCCCCGGCATGCCGCGCTTCGCGGGCGGCCTGGCCGGCTACTTCGGCTATGACACCGTGCGCCACATCGAGCCGCGCCTGGGACCGGCGGTCAAGCCCTTCCCCGCCGGCATGGACGAGGGCACGCCCGACATCATGCTGATGCACGTCGACGAACTCGTCATCGTCGACAACCTGGCGGGCCGCACCTACCTGATGGTGTATGCCGATCCCAGCCAGCCCGAGGCCTATGCCCAGGCCCAGCAACGCCTGAAGGCGCTGCGCGCGCAACTGCGCAAGCCGGTGGACATCCCCTACAGCCACGCCAGCGTGCAGACCGAGGCACGCCGCGACTTCAAGAAGGACGACTACCTGGCCGCCGTGCGCCGCGCCAAGGAATACATCGCCGCGGGCGACCTGATGCAGGTGCAGGTGGGACAGGTCATCGCCAAGCCCTTCAGCGATGCGCCGCTGTCGCTGTATCGCGCGCTGCGCTCGCTGAACCCCTCGCCCTACATGTACTTCTGGAACTTCGGCGACTTCCAGGTGGTGGGCGCCTCGCCCGAGATCCTGGTGCGCCAGGAAGCCGTCTCCACCGTCGAGGGCGAGGCGGCCAGCCGGGTCACCATCCGCCCGCTGGCCGGCACCCGCAAGCGCGGCGGCACACCCGAGGAAGACGCGGCGCTGGCGGAAGAACTGCTGGCCGACCCCAAGGAACGCGCCGAACACGTGATGCTGATCGACCTGGCCCGCAACGACGTGGGCCGCGTGGCGCGCACCGGCACGGTGGAAGTCACCGACACCATGGTCATCGAGCGCTACTCGCACGTGATGCACCTCGTGTCCAACGTGAACGGCACGCTGCTGCCGGGCATGAGCAGCATGGACGTGCTGCGCGCCACCTTCCCCGCGGGCACGCTGACCGGCGCGCCCAAGGTCCGCGCCATGGAACTCATCGACGAACTGGAACCCGTGCGCCGCGGCATCTATGGCGGCGCGGCGGGCTATCTCAGCTACGGCGGCGAAATGGACGTGGCCATCGCCATCCGCACGGGCGTCATCAAGAACGGCATGCTGTATGTGCAGGCCGCCGCCGGCATCGTGGCCGATTCGGACCCCGAAAAGGAATGGCTGGAAACCGAAGCCAAGGCGCGCGCCGTGCTGCGCGCGGCCGAGCAGGTGCAGGCAGGGCTGGACGAGCCGTTCTGACGGTCCCTTTTGCCGCCGGGCCGTCCCAAGGCAAAAGCGGCCCCCTCGGGGGGCAGCAAGCCGAAGGCGCGGCGTGGGGGTCCCTTTTGCCGCCGGGCCGCCCCAAGGCAAAAGACGGCCCCCTCGGGGGGCAGCAAGCCGAAGGCGCAGCGTGGGGGTCCCTTTGCCGCCGGGCCGCCCCAAGGCAAAAGACGGCCCCCTCGGGGGGCAGCAAGCCGAAGGCGCAGCGTGGGGGTCTGTTGCCCTGCCCTAGCGCTGGGCGTACCAGCGCGCGGTGGCGGGTGAGATCTCGTCCATGCGCCAGCCGCGCTGGTGCACGGACCCGTCCTTGCCCTCCACCGTCAGCCAGACCTCGGTCTCGGGCCCGCCGCGCGAGGGCAGCTGGATCTCGACGCTGCGATCCCAACGCGCGCCGCCGAACGTGATGCCCGCGCCGCGCAAGGAGCGCGGCTTGTGCACCTTCAGGTAGGCGGCACGGATCTGCGCATCGCAGGCCTCGCAGAAGCGCAACTGGTACTTCTTGAACGGCGTTTCGCCCAGGATCATCTGCGGCGCGTTCAGGTCTGCTTCGGCCAGGCTGAACGTCCAGGGCCCGATCTCGCCATGCAAGGCATCGTCGCGCAACACCGGCTTGACCGGCGCCTGCGCCAGCACGATGCCGAACAATACCGGCACCGCGCACAACACGACCACGGCCATCCAGCGACGCCTTGCGGAAAGCGGCGCCGATGCCTCGATGGGAAGTGGCCGCGCAGGTTTCTCGGTCCAGCGCGGCAACACGAACACCAGTACGGCGGAGACGACGCCAATCCAGGCCACCCAGGCAACGCCGCCGATCGTGTCACCCCATCCTTCCAGGCAGATGAGCAGGGCTGCTCCCAGCAAGAGCCAGCCCGCCGTGCGGCACCCCCGCCTGAACGCGGGCAGCGGCACCCGGCCCAGCAGCTGTTCACCTTGGCGCTCGGCGGCCAGGGCCAGGCAGACGAATCCGGCCAGCGCGATCAGCGCCACCGACAGGTTGAGCATCATGGCGCGCTCCCCGACAACAGCCAGCACAGCAGGGACAACACGGCGGTGACGCCCAGGATGCCGATCCATGCGCGCAGCACGCTGCGCACGCTGAACACCCAGATCACCGCCACGGCATACCAGACAAAGCTGAGCAGGGTGGACACCATGACGGCTTCGGCACGCGGCAAGGGCCACACCAGTGCCAGCAACACCGCCATGGCCGAGGCCAGCGCGTAACCACCGAGCGCCGCCACGACGATGCGCGAGAGCACCAGGAGGCGATAGCGAGCCGTCACGGCGCTCATGTCGTCGACTCCCGGGCGGTGACAGGGACGGCGCCGGCTGCCGGGCGAGCCTGCGCCACCGCACCCAGCCAGCGCCGGCGCAATTTGTGGGCGATGTACGCGAAGATGGCCGCTAGGCCCAGCATGGACAGGTCGAAGCCTGCCAGGCCCCAGTCGCCATGGGGCAGCGTCACGCCCAGGTGGCGTTGGGTCGTCAGCGCATTGAGCACCGGCAGCAAGGCATACGCCGCCACGGTGAGCCACAGCAGTTCCAGCCAGGCGCGCTTGAGCGGCCGCAACGAGGCATACAGGAAGCTCCAGCCCCACGCCAGGAACATGCAATGCGCCTCCCAGTCGGGCCGGCTGCCCAGCGAGACCGGCAACAGCCGGTTCGCCCAGAAATAGGCGGCCACGGCCAGGGGCAGGCCCACCAGCGTCCCGGCGTTCAGCACTTCCACGACGCGCAGGCCCGCCGCATCCAGGCGCGAAGGCCCGTGCTTCTTCTGGTGCTGCGTGCGGCGCTTGACGGTCCACATGACCAGCCCGGTGCCGATGACGGCGCAGCCCATCAGGCCCATGACGACATAGAGCCAGCGCAACCACCAGTTGGCGAAAAGGCCCTCGTGCAGGCTGAACATCACGTCGCGGACGTTCTGGGTGTTCGACCGCTTGTCGTCGTGGGCCAGCGGACGGCCGTCCTCGGCGCTGTAGCGCAGGCGGTCCGCCACGTAGACCAGGAGCCGGCCGTCGACCACGCGCGTGACATCCACATAGGCAGGCTCGCCCTGCGGGCGCGCCATTCTCACCCCCGCCACCTTGCCCACGCCCCATTCGGCCTCTGCACGCGCCACGAGCTCGGCCACGTTGGCAGCGGGACGGACCATCGGATCGTGCGGACCCGTGTCGCGCGGAAATGCCTCGCGGAAATACGCCTGGCGATCCGCCTGCGTGCTGCCATAGACCACGTCGCGCGCGGCGGGCATGTAGTCGAAGGCGAAGAACATCAGGCCTGTATAGGTGATCATCAGGAAGAACGGCAGGGACATCACGCTGACCACGTTGTGCGCGTCGAGCCACGAGCGCTGGCCCTTGCCGGGCCTGAAGGTGAAGAAGTCGGTGAATATCTTCTTGTGCGTGATGACGCCCGACAGGATCGCCAGGAACATCAGCATCGTGCATGCGCCGACCAGCGCGATGCCGGTCTGGTAAGGCATGTAGTGCAGGATGTAGTGCATGCGGTAGAGCAGGCCGCCCCCGCCCGTCGCGCGGCCTTCCGTCTCGAAGCTGAACTCGCCGGTCACCGGATCCAGGATCTCGCTGCCGCGTCGGCCCGCTTCATGGTTGCGGCTGGGCAGGTCTTCCCAGGAAATCAGGAAAGGATGCTCGCCGCGCGGATTCAGGCTGTGGTGCGGCAAGGTCACCGTCCAGTTCCTGGCACCCGGCGCCACGATTTCCAGCCGGTCCAGCGCCAGCCTGATCTGCGTGTCGCGCTCGCCCTTCTGCGCCTGGCCGGCCAGCGGCAGCTCGGGCTTCATCCAGCGCGTGATCTCGTTGTCGACGTAGCCGGCAGTGCCCGTGACGAACACGAAGAACAGCACCCAGCCGACCACGACACCCGTCCAGGTGTGCAACCAGGCCATCGATTGCCTGAAACCCTCTTTCACCTTCTCCGCCCTCGTCGCGCGATTTTCCTGCGTGGCAGCCGGACGATCTCCTACGCGCCTTGCCGTCCGTTCCCCGGCGTCGGGGCCCACCTGCCAACAATAATAAAGACTCGCATTATCATTCGCAGGGATGTCGCCGCGCAAGCCTCCCGCCCGGCCAGGTTCAGCATCGACGCCAGCGGGGCACGCCCGTCACGGCGCCGTCTCTTCCAGGACCCAGCCCGCCGCCTTCTCCGCGATCATCAAGGTCGGGCTGTTGGTGTTGCCGCTGGTGATCGTCGGCATCACCCCCGCGTCCACCACGCGCAGGCCCGACACGCCACGCACGCGCAGGCGCGCATCCACCACCGCCATCGGGTCGTCGGCCGCCCCCATCTTCGTCGTGCCCACGGGGTGGAAGATCGTCGTGGCGATGTCGCCCGCCAGCCGGGCCAGTTCCTCGTCGGTCTGGTATTGCACGCCTGGTTTCCACTCCTCGGGCCGGTAGCGCGCCAGCGCCGGCTGCGACACGATGCGGCGCGTCACGCGCAGGGAGTCCGCCGCCACCTGGCGGTCCTCGTCCGTGCCGAGGTAGTTCGGCGCGATGGCTGGCGCATCCTCGGCGCGGGCGCTGCGGATGCGCACCGAGCCGCGGCTCGTCGGGTTCAGGTTGCAGACGCTGGCGGTGAAGGCCGCGAAGGGGTGCAGGGGCTCGCCGAAGGCATCCAGCGACAGCGGCTGCACGTGATACTCCAGGTTGGGCCACGGGCGGCCCGGATCGCTGCGGGTGAAGGCGCCCAGCTGCGAGGGCGCCATGCTCATGGGGCCGCTGCGCCGCAAGGCGTATTCCATGCCGATACGCGCCTTGCCCCACAGCGTGGCGGCCAGCATGTTGAGCGTGGGCGCGCCATGGATGCGATAGACGGCGCGGATCTGCAGGTGATCCTGCAGGTTCTCGCCCACGCCGGGCAGGTCCGCCACCACCGCAATGCCATGCTCGCGCAAGAGCGCCGCCGGGCCGATGCCGGACAGCTGCAGCAACTGCGGCGAGCCGATGCTGCCTGCGCACAGCACCACCTCGCGCGCCGCGCGCACGACGTGCGCCTGGCCATCCTTGCGCACGGTGGCGCCCACGCAGCGCGGCTGGCCATCGGCGCCAGCCTCGAAACGCAGACCCGTGACCTGCGCGCCCGTCCACAGGGTGAAATTGGGCCGCCGCATGCAGGCCGGCCGCAGGAAGGCCTTGGCCGTGTTCCAGCGCCAGCCGTTCTTCTGGTTCACCTGGAAATAGCCCACGCCCTCGTTGTCGCCCCGGTTGAAGTCCGGCGAAGCCGGAATGCCGGCCTCCTGCGCGGCCTCGGCGAAGGCGTCCAGGATGTCCCAGCGCAGCCGCTGTTTTTCCACGCGCCACTCGCCGCCCGCACCGTGCAGCGCATCGGCGCCAAGGTAGTGGTCTTCGTGGCGCTTGAACGCGGGCAGGACGTTGTCCCAGCGCCAGGCGTCCTCGCCCGTCAGCCGCGCCCAGTGGTCGTAGTCGCGCGCCTGCCCGCGCATGTAGATCATGCCGTTGATGCTGGAGCAGCCGCCCAGCGTCTTGCCACGCGGATAGCGCAGCACGCGCCCGTTCAGGCCCGGGTCGGGCTCGGTGCGGTACAGCCAGTCGGTGCGCGGATTGCCGATGCAATACAGATAACCGACCGGGATGTGGATCCAGTGATAGCTGTCCTTTCCACCGGCTTCGACCAGCAGCACGCGCCGCTTGCCGTCGGCGCTCAGGCGGTTGGCCATGAGCGCGCCGGCCGTGCCGGCGCCGATGACCACCGTATCGAAGGTGAGGTCGTCCATGCGTATCGTCTCGCTCCGCTTATATGTCTAACGGCCAGCCTGTCGTGCCGCTCATTCTTTTGAGGAATATCATAGAGGGCTTGCGGCGGGCCGGCACGGCCACGTCCGCGCACATCAGGAGACATCATGCACCGCCCGCGCTGGCAACAGGAAGGAAAAGAACCGGACTACCGGTTTTCACTGGCCAACGAACGCACCTTCCTGGCCTGGATCCGCACGGCGCTGTCGCTGCTGGCAGCCGGCGTCCTGCTGGAACAGTTCGCCGTCACGCTGCAGCCACGCGGCGTGCTGGTGGCGCTGGCGCTGCTGCTGGCGGTACTGGCCTGCCTGCTCTCGGCGGGCGCCTATCAGCGCTGGAAATCCAATGAAATCGCCATGCGGCGCGGCGAGTCCCTGCCGCACGGCTTGTTGATCCCCGTCACGGCCGCGGCGCTGCTCATGGTGGCGGCCGTGCTGGCCGGCATGCTGCTGCTGTGACCACGGCCGCGACCCCCAGGGACCCGGGGCTGCAGCCGCAACGCACGGCGCTGGCCTGGAGCCGCACGGCCATGGCCGTGGGCGTGAACGCAGCGCTGGTGCTGCGCGTGGGCGTGCACGGCGAAGAGCCCCTGCTGACCGTGTTTGGCATCCTCCTGCTGGTGGCCGCCGCGGGCCTGGTGCTGGTGGCGGCCTGGCGCAAGCAGGCACTGATGCGGGCCGATGCGCCCGGCGCGCCGCCCGCCGTTATGCTGCAAGCCGTGGTGGTGGTGTGCGTGCTCGCCTGCGTGGGCGGCGCATTGACCCTGGGACGCCTGGCCGGACTGGGTTGAAAGACCGGACGCGCTGCCCGGCCCCGCATTGAGGACTCCCGCATGAAAGCCTTCGAATTCCGCACCACGCCCGACATCCTGGTCGAACTGGGCGCCGCCAGGCGCCTGGGGGCGCTGCTGCGCGAGCGCCATGAAGCGCTGACCCGACTGTGCCTGGTCACCGACGGCTTCCTGCACCGCAGCGGCCTGCTGGCCGACGCGCTGGCGGACCTGGCCGCGCACGGCTGGCAGGTGCAGGTCATCGACGACGTCGTGGCCGACCCGCCCGACCACGTCGTGCTGGCCGCCGCCGACCGCGCCCGCGCAGGCGGCGCGCAGCTCGTGGTGGGCCTGGGCGGCGGCTCGTCGATGGACGTGGCCAAGCTCATCGCCATCCTGGCCGCCTCGGACCAGCCGCTGGCCGAGATGTACGGCATCGGCAACGTGCGCGGCACGCGCCTGCCGCTGGTGCAGATTCCCACCACGGCCGGCACCGGCTCGGAAGTCACGCCCATCTCCATCGTGACCACCGGCGAAACCACCAAGTCCGGCGTGGTGTCGCCCACGCTCTATGCCGACCTGGCCATCCTGGACGCGGACCTGACGCTGGGCCTGCCCGCCGCGGCCACGGCCGCCACCGGCATCGACGCGATGGTGCACGCCATCGAGGCCTATACCAGCAGGCACCTGAAGAATCCGCTGTCCGACATGCTGGCCGAGAAGGCCCTGGGCCTGCTGTCGCGCAGCCTGGTCAAGGCCTGCCGCAACGGCCAGGACCGCGAGGCGCGCCAGGACATGCTGCTGGGCGCCATGCTGGCGGGCCAGGCATTCGCCAACGCCCCCGTGGCGGCGGTGCACGCGCTGGCCTATCCCATCGGCGGCATCTTCCACGTGCCGCATGGCCTGTCCAACTCCCTGGTGCTGCCGCACGTGCTGCGCTTCAACGCTCCGGCGGCGTCCGCGCTGTATGCCGAGCTGGCGGCCATCGTGGCCCCCACGGTGACAGGCAGCGACGAGGCCCGCACGCAGGCCTTCATCGCCTATCACGTATCGGTCGCGGCCCAGACCGGCATCGCGCGCACGCTGCGCGAAGTGGGCGTGCAGGAAGGCGATCTGCGCCGCATGGCACGGGACGCCATGAAGCAGACGCGCCTGCTCGGCAACAACCCGCGCGAGGTCACCGAGGACGACGCGTTCGCGATCTACTCGGCGGCGTACTGACGCGCCGCGCCGGAAAGGCCCTGCACCTTTCCGGCCTCTTCCTTGCCCAGGTTCCTGCGCAAGTCCTTGCGCAGGAATACGCAGACCGGATCGGGCAGGTAATTGCCGAAAGGTTCGCACGCCTCATAGCCGCGTGAGCGGTACAGCGCCAGCGCTTCGGGCTGGTCGATGCCCGTTTCCAGCAGCACGACATCCAGCCCCTGGCCGCGCGCGCCGGTTTCCAGCGCATCCATCAGCCGCGCCCCCACGCGCTGCCCGCGCGCCGCGGACTCGACCCACAGCCGCTTGATCTCCCCTTCCCCGCCGCCCAGCGCCACCAGCGCGCAGCAGCCCACGGCCTGGCCCTGCAGCCTTGCCACCCAGAACGTGACGTGCGGCGCGGACAGGTCGCGGCTGTCGAGGAAGTGGCAGCTTTCCGGCGGATACAGCGCCAGGTGGTAATCATTGGAACGTTGCAGCAGGGCCTCGACCTCGGGCTGCGCGGGGGATTCGATACTGACGGTCAGGGTCATCGGTCAATAACGCCAGGCGGGGTGGAAAACACCTTGCCAGTATGCCAGCGGCACCCCGGGCAAGCAGCGGGAGTATGCTTGCGCCCATGTCTTTCGTGCCCCCCGATATCTCCACGGCCTTCGCCGTCGTCCTCATCATCACCAGCTTCGTGACTTCCGCCCTGACCGCGGCCCTGGGCCTGGGCGGCGGCGTGGCCATGCTGGCCGTCATGGGCCTGGGCATGCCCGTCACCACCGTGCTGCCCGTGCATGGCGTCGTGCAGACAGGCTCGAACGCCGGGCGCGTCATCATCCAGTGGAAACACCTGGTGCGGCCGCTGCTGCTGTGGTTCACCGTGGGCAGCGTCATCGGCATCGCGGTGGGCGCCTCGGTCGTCGTCTCCATTCCCGATGCGCTGGCCAAGTGGGCACTGGCCCTCTTCATCCTGTGGTCGGTGTACCGCAAGAAACCCAAGGCCGGCGCGAGCAGGCACGGCAAGCGCTATTTCGTGGCGGGCGGCGCCGTCTCCAGCTTCTGCACCATGCTGGTGGGCGCCACCGGCCCGCTGGTGGCCGCGCTGATCGCGGGTACGGGCCTGGTGAAGCAGCCGCTGGTGGCCACGCATGCCGCCTGCATGGTGATCCAGCATGGCCTGAAGATCCTGGCTTTCGGTACGCTGGGCTTCGCCTATGCGGCCTGGGCGCCCATGCTGGTCGCCATGATCGCCAGCGGCGTGCTGGGCACCTGGGTGGGCACGCGCACGCTGGACAACTTGCCCGAGAAGCACTTCAAGCTGGGTTTCAAGATCGTCATGACGCTGGTCAGCCTGCACATGATCTGGCAGACGTTCTGACGGCAGGCGATCAGGCCGGCGTACGCGCCGTCAGCACCCACGACGGCCGCGACTGCGTCGTGCCGGGCCTGGCCTTGCTGGGCACCCGTTCCTCGATGCGCCGGGCTTCGCCCGGCAGGAACCCTGCCTCCGCCAATGCGTCGCGAACGGCCTCCATGGCGTACAGGCGGAAGCCATGCTCGGTGAAAGGTAGCGCACGCATGAATTCCGCGTCGGCAAATGCCAGGCCCAGCGTGCCGCCGGGCCGCAGCACGCGCCGCAGTTCCGCCAGGAAAGCTGGCGGGTCGGGCAGGAAATACAAGGTGTTCACCGACATGGCTTGCGTGAAACACGCATCGGGAAAAGGAAAGGCCTGGCCGTCGTAGTGGGCGAAGCCCGCGGCCTCGCCCAGCGCGGCATTGCGCCGCGCGGCATCCTCATGCATCAGGGCCGACAGTTCCAGCCCCTGGTAACGCAGGCCAGGCGCGGCTGCCAGGCATTCGGCCACATGGGCGCCATTGCCATGCCCCACTTCCAGCAGGACGTCATCCGCCTGCAACGCCAGCGCCGCCAGGCAGGCGCGGGTCATGCCGATGTTGCTCTCGTGCATGGTCTCGCCCACGCGCAGGCCCTCCTCGCCTTGCGGGTGACCGAGCTGCGCCGCCAGGGCGCGCATGCGCGCCGCGTCTTCTTGCGTGACCGACATGGATGAAGCCTCCCGTGGCGTTGCGGAAAGCCTGGATGATAGCGGCCGGACCGCCCCGCCACCCTGCCACGTGGCAAGGCTGGCGCGGATTCCCGGCGCATGGCCTCAGTCCAGCTGGCCCTGGCAGACGTACTTCACGTGCATGTACTCGGCCAGCCCCAGGCGCGAGCCTTCGCGGCCATAGCCCGAATCCTTCACGCCGCCGAAAGGGGCGGCCTCGGACGAGATCGCCCCTTCGTTCACGCCGACGATGCCGGTTTCCAATGCGTCCACGACGCGCCAGATGCGGCGCACGTCCTGCGAATAGAAATAGGCCGCCAGCCCGAAAGGCGTGGCATTGGCCGCGGCGATCACGTCTTCCTCGGTGGTGAAGCGCGTGACCGGCGCCACGGGGCCGAAGGTCTCCTCGCAAGAGCAATCCATGCTGCCGTCGACGCCGGTCAATACCGTGGGCGCGTAGTAGGTCGGGCCATCGCAGCGCGCATCCCGCACGCGCTTGCCGCCCACCACGATCTTCGCGCCGCGCTTGACCGCGTCCTCCACGTGGCGCTCGATCTTCTCCACCGCGCGCGCATTGATCATCGGGCCGATCTGCGAATCCGGATCGCTGGCCGGCCCCACCACCAGCGCGCCCACCCGGCGCGCCAGCTTCTCGACGAAGGCGTCGTGCACGCCCGTCTGCACATAGATGCGGTTCGGGCACACGCAGGTCTGGCCGCCATTGCGGAACTTCGAGGCCATCAGGCCTTCCACCGCGGCGTCCAGGTCGGCGTCGTCGAACACGATGAAGGGCGCGTTGCCGCCCAGCTCCAGCGACAGTTTCTTCAGCGTATCGGCCGACCGCCGCGCCAGGTGCTTGCCCACCGGCGTGGAGCCGGTGAACGTGAACTTGCGCACGCGCGGGTCATCCAGCCACACGTCCACCACCTCCGGCGTGCGCTCGCGCGAGGCCGTGACGATGTTCAGCACGCCCGGCGGCACGCCGGCCTCTTCGGCCAGCTTGACCAGCGCCAGCGAGGTCAGCGGCGTGTCCTCGGCCGGCTTGCACACCACCGTGCAGCCCGCGGCCAGCGCGGGCGCGATCTTGCGGGCGATCATGGCGGCCGGGAAGTTCCACGGCGTCACCGCCGCGATCACGCCCACGGGTTCACGCAAGGCGAACATGCGGCGCCCCGCCACGGGCGCCTCGATCAGCTCGCCCTCGATGCGGGTGGCCTCTTCGGCGAACCACTCGACATAGCTCGCCGCATAGGCCACCTCGCCCTTGCCCTCGGCCAGCGGCTTGCCCTGCTCGCGCGAGATCAGCCGCCCCAGGTCCTCCTGCTGCGCCAGCATCAGGTCGTTCCAGCGCTTGAGGATCCGCGCGCGCTCCTTGGCAGGCACCTTGCGCCAGGCCGGAAACGCCGCATGCGCCGCCTCCAGCGCACGGCGCGCATCGGCCGCGCCGCTGTCCGGCACCTCGGCAAATGCCTTGCCGGTGGCGGGGTCGGACACCGCCAGGGTTCGGCCGTCATCGGCCGCGCACCAGGCGTCGCCGATATGGTTGCGGCCCGGCTGAAAAAGGGACCCATTCTGGATGGACAGCGGCATTGCGTGCAACTCCTTGGATGACGATGACGAGAAGAACCCGGGCTCAGCCCTGGGCAACACGCTCGGCGATGGCCTTGCCCATCTCCGTGGTCGAGGCCTGCCCGCCCAGGTCGCGCGTGCGCGGCCCTTGGACGATGGCGGCCTCGATGGCCTGCACGATGGCGTCATGCGCCGCGCGGCCCGCGCCCTGGCTTTCGGTCAGGAAATCCAGCATCAGCGCGGCCGACCAGATCATGGCGACCGGATTGGCGATGTTCTGGCCGTAGATGTCGGGGGCAGACCCGTGCACCGGCTCGAACAGCGAGGGAAACTTGCGGTCGGGGTTCAGGTTGGCGGAAGGCGCCAGGCCGATTGTGCCGGTCGTGGCGGGTCCCAGGTCGGACAGGATGTCGCCGAACAGGTTGGAAGCCACCACCACGTCGAAGCGATCGGGCTGCAGCACGAAGCGCGCGCTCAGGATGTCGATGTGCTGCTTGTCCACCGACACGTCCGGATAGTCCTGGCCCACGGCCTCGGCGCGCTTGTCCCACCACGGCATGCTGATGGCGATGCCGTTGGACTTCGTGGCCACCGTCAGGCGCTTGCGGCGGCTGCGATTGGCCAGCTCATAGGCATACTTCAGCACGCGGTCGGCACCATGGCGCGAATAGACCGACTCCTGGATCACGATCTCGCGGTCCGTGCCTTCATACATGATGCCGCCCAGCGAGGTGTACTCGCCCTCGGTGTTCTCGCGCACCACCAGGTAGTCGATGTCGCCAGGCTTGCGGCCGGCCAGCGGGCACGGCACGCCGTCGAAGAGGCGCACGGGGCGCAGGTTGATGTACTGGTCGAACTCGCGGCGGAACTTCAGGAGCGAGCCCCACAGCGACACATGGTCGGGCACCGTGGCGGGCCAACCCACCGCGCCGAAGAAGATCGCGTCCACACCCTGCAGCTGCTGCTTCCAGTCGTCGGGCATCATCTGGCCGTGGGCGGCGTAGTAATCGCAGCTGGCCCAGTCGATCTCGACGATGTCCAGGCCGATGCCGTAGCGGCGCGCGGCGGCGTCCAGCACGCGCAGCCCTTCCGGCATGACCTCCTTGCCGATACCGTCACCTGCGATGGCTGCAATGCGGAATGTCTTCTTGCTCATGGCGTCCTGGGGAAGTAGAAAAAGGGGCCGCGGCACGGGGCCAGGTTGGCGGGCAGCGCGCGCGGGTCTTCGATTCTAGTGCCGCACCCCCTGCCCCGCGCCCCCCAACCAAGGGTATTCCCCGAGCAAATTGGTGGCTGAAGGCCGCCTTGGCGCGCTTGCGCACGGGTGCCAAATCCAGCCCCGCGCCGGGCGGACAAGCGCGCGGTCCGCGTTTGCGCTAACCTTTTGCCCTTCGTGGCCCGCCCGGCCTGCCCCGGCACGGGCCGCGGTGCGTTTTCCGCCGGCGGTTCTGCCCCGGCCCATTGCCCGCCCTGCATTGGGCGCGGCCACGCAACCGTCCGACTTCCTTCACTTCCCTCTTTCGACACCATGAAGACTTTGACCGCCGTCCTGGCCCTGTCCGCCTCCGTCCTGCTCGCCGCCTGCGGCAAGGGCGAGGACGCGCCGCAAGCCGCCGCACCCGCGCCGGCCGTGCCCGCCAAGATCGTCGTCGGCCTGGACGACAACTTCCCGCCCATGGGCTTTCGCGACGAGAAGAACGAGCTGGTCGGTTTCGACATCGACATGGCCCGTGAAGCCGCCAAGCGCCTGGGCATCGAAGTCGAGTTCAAGCCCATCGACTGGAGCGCCAAGGAAGCCGAGCTCAACAGCAAGCGCGTCGACGCGCTGTGGAACGGCCTGACCATCACCGAAGAGCGCAAGAAGAACATCGCCTTCACCGCGCCCTACATGGAAAACCACCAGATCATCGTGGTGGCCGCCGCCTCCAGCATCCAGACCAAGGCCGAACTGGCCGGCCACGTCGTGGGCGCCCAGGAAGGCAGCAGCGCCGTGGACGCCATCAAGAAGGAAGCCGAGGTCGCCGCCAGCCTGAAGTCTCTCAAGACCTTCGGCGACAACGTGACCGCCCTGGTCGACCTGTCGGCCGGCCGCCTGGACGCCGTGGTGGTGGACGAAGTGGTGGGCCGCTACCTGGTGGCCAAGCGCGCCGATGACTACCGCGTGCTGACCGACAACTTCGGCACCGAGGACTACGGCGTGGGCACCCGCAAGGAAGACACCGCGCTGAACGCCAAGCTGGATGAAGTGCTGGCCGCGATGAAGCAGGACGGCGCCGCCGGCCGCATCGCCAAGCAGTGGTTCGGCGCCGATATCGTGAAGTAGGTCCCCCCCCCGAGGGGCTTCGCCCCTCCCCCCCAGGGGGGCGGCGCTGGCGGACTGGCGGAGCCAGCTCCGCGGCGCCCCGGCTTCCTGAGGTTCTTTTGTATTACCGCTTTGCTTTGTTCCGCCGGCGTGGCGTTGCTTGCGCTGGCAGGAAGCCCTGAATGGAATACGCCCTTTCTCTCGTTGGACCGCTTGCGCAAGGCGCGCAGGTCACGCTGACGCTGTTCTTCATCACGCTGGGCCTGGCCGTGCCGCTGGGCCTGGTGCTGGCGTTGGCGCGGGTGTCGCGCTGGCGCGCGCTCAGCAACGCGGTCAATGGCTATATCTGGCTCATGCGCGGCACGCCGCTCATGCTGCAGATGCTGTTCATCTATTTCGCGCTGCCCTTCGTGCCGGTCATAGGCGTGCGGCTGCCCGACTTCCCCGCCGCCGTGGTGGCCTTCGCGCTGAACTACGCGGCCTATTTCGCCGAGATCTTCCGCGCCGGCATCCTGTCCATCGACCGCGGCCAGTACGAAGGCAGCAAGGTGCTGGGCATGACGCCGCTGCAGACGCTGCGCCGCATCGTGCTGCCGCAGATGGTGCCGCGCATCCTGCCGCCGCTCAGCAACGAGACCATCACGCTGGTCAAGGACACCTCGCTCATCTACGTGCTGGCCCTGAACGACATCCTGCGCGTGGCGCGTGGGATCGTGCAGCGCGACTTCACGACGACGCCGTTCCTGGTGGCCGCCCTCTTCTATCTCCTGATGACCCTGGTGCTGACCTGGGGCTTCCAGCGCTTGGAGAAGCACTATGCCAAGTACGACCAATAGCGCCGCGGCCGCCACGCGCCCCGCCATGATCGAGGCGCGCGGCATCGTGAAATCCTTCGGTGCGCTGCGCGTGCTCGACGGCGTGTCGCTCACGCTGGGCAAGGGCGAGGTCGTGGCCGTCATCGGTCCGTCGGGCTCGGGCAAGAGCACCTTCCTGCGCTGCCTGAACCACCTGGAAACCATCGATGCGGGCACCGTCCTCATCGAAGGAGAAACACTGGCCACCGACGAGGGCAGCGGCCACAGCCGCTACGGCAGCGACGCCGAGGTGCGCCGCATCTGCAGCAAGATGGGCATGGTCTTCCAGTCCTTCAACCTGTTCCCGCACATGACCGTGCTGCAGAACATCATCGAGGCGCCCATCACCGTCAAGGGCATGACGCGCGACGCGATCCTCCCCAAGGCCGAGGAACTGCTGCGCAAGGTGGGGCTGCTGGAGAAGCGCGACAACTATCCGAGCCGGCTGTCGGGCGGCCAGAAGCAGCGCGTGGCGATCGCGCGCGCGCTGGCCATGGAACCGGACATCATGCTGTTCGACGAGCCGACCTCGGCGCTGGACCCGGAACTGACCGGCGAAGTGCTGCGCACCATGCGCCAGCTGGCCGACGAACACATGACCATGCTGGTGGTCACGCACGAGATGGGCTTCGCGCGCGAAGTGGCGCACCGCGTCATCTTCATGGACCAGGGCAGCATCGTCGAGGAAGGCCCCGCGCCGGCCTTCTTCCTGGCGCCCGCGCATCCGCGCACCAAGGCGTTCCTGGGACAGATGCTGTAGTGCGAGGCGGGCGGCAGCCCGCCGCGGTCACTCGCTGCCCAGGGAGGCCGCGGCGGCGTCCAGTTCTTCCTGCGAGGGCGGTTCGGATCCGCCGACGGGAGGAGCCGCCCCCACACGCTTGGCCGTGAACGAGGCGGAATCCTCCGGGCCCGTCACCGTGCCACGGAGACGGTCTGCCGTGACCACGCCCGTGAATTCACGCAGATGCCCTTGGGGATCGGTGAAGGCAAAGGCGATGCGATCACCCGTCAGCCGCGGCTGGCGCAAGGTGGTCTGGAGCTCGCCCATGGCAACCGTGCCCTTGAGCTTCTGGAAGGTCTGCGACAGATCGAGGGTCGCCTGGCCACGGCCGGCGCCCAGTGGATAGCTCAAGGCCCACTGGCCCCCGGCATTGGCCGGCACGATCCACAAATACCCCGGACGATGCGCGATCAGCGTGGTCTCGTCAGGCTCCCAGCGTCCCATGTGGAACTGATGCGTGATGAGGCGCGTGCCCGGCGCCATGGCCATCAGCGTGGGCCGCAAGCGCAGGTTGAGTTGCGGCAGCAGGTACATGAAGACGATGTTGGCCTGGGAGAAATCGGCCTTGAAGATATCGCCTTCGATGAACCGCGCGCGGTCGGCCACGCCCGCCTCCCGCGCATTGCGCTGCGACACCGCGACCATCTGCGGATCGAACTCCACCCCCAACGCCTGCGCCTGGAAGTCGCGCGCGGCGGCGATGGAGACACGGCCATCCCCGGCGCCCAGATCCACGAAGATGTCCTGCGGTCCCAGGCCGGCCATGCGCATCAGGCGTTCAGCCAGCGCGTCGGGGGTCGGCAGCCACATCACGTCCTTGCCATGACGGCCCAGCTGCGGCGCGAACGTTTCTTCCTGCGCGCTGGCCTGGGTCGCCTGGGCCGACGCGTGCAGGGGGGAGGATAGCCCGGCCACGCCCAGGCTCAGGACGGCCAGCAGACGAGACAGGGGAAGACGGGAGGCAGGACAGGACAGGCGGCGGAAAGAAAGCGTCACGGTGGAGTCAGGCAGGGGGAAACCGGCAGGCACAGGCCGATTGGGGCCGAATGCAGGGAGCGGGAAGCAATGCAGCGGAAAGGATAGCACCGCCCATTTTGGGTGCCTGGCACGCGTGGAAAGAACGCGCCCCGCCCGCCCCGATTCCTTCTTGATAAAACTTAACAATCCGGGCAAGGGGAAGTCACCGGGATGTCATACCGGCTCAATAGGATGCGCGGCTTCGGGTTGATCCGCATTCCCCGCAGCGCTGTGCACGGCGCGCCCACCTTGAGCCTCTGTTCCATTGCCATGAAGAATCTCTTCTGCTGCGTCCTGCTCGCCTGCGCGCTGACCGCGTGCGGCGGCAGCGACGACGACGCGCCGGTCTCCGACCTGCCCACCACCCAACCCGGCGACCCGGCCGCCCCGCCCACCGAAGAGGAAACGCCCGCCGAGCCGGAAGTGCCGGTCGACGTGCCCAAGACCTATTCCTCGTTCGTGCTGCCGGTGCTGCCCGACACCCAGTTCTACTCGCGCTACAACCGCAACATCTTCCTCTCGCAGACCCAGTGGATCGCCGACCACGCCACGCAGCTGCAAGTGCCGATGGTCCTGCACCTGGGCGACATCGTCGACCAGGCCGGCCAGAACGCCGAATGGGTCGGCGCCGACGCAGCCCTGAAGGTGCTGGAAGACGCCAGGATCTCGTATTCGATCCTGCCGGGCAACCATGACACCAGCAACTGGAACCAGTGGGACGACCAGCGCACGCCGGGCAACGAGCCCTACCTGACCTGGTTCCCGCGCAGCCGCCAGGCATCCAGCGCCACCTTCGGCGGCATGGACAGCACCGGCTACAACACGTGGCACACGTTCACGGCGCAAGGCCAGAAGTTCCTGGTGCTGGCGCTGGGCTGGAAGCCGTCGGCGCAGACGCGCGCCTGGGCGAACCAGGTCCTGGCCGACAATCCGACACTGCCGGCCATCCTGACGACCCACCAATTGATCACCATCCAGGATGGCAACGCGATCGACCCCGCGGACGACGCCGGCTCTGGCGCCGCGCTGTGGAACGACGTGATCGCGCCCAATCCCCAGGTCTTCCTGACCATCAACGGCCACTACCACGGCGCCGCGCACCGCGTGCAGCAGAACAACGCAGGGCTGGACGTCATCCAGGTGCTGGCCGACTACCAGATGGACACCGACGGCGGCAACGGCTACCTGCGCCTGATGGAGTTCGACCTGGCGCGCAACACCATCGAGACCTACACGTTCTCGTCCTGGCTGCGCAGCAAGCCCGAAGCCGAGCGCAGCTACATCGACGCGCTGGAACTGGCCGACGCGCCCGACAGCTTCACGGTCAACATGGACTTCAAGGCACGCTTCTCGAGCTTCAACCCGGACTTCGCCGTGCCCGAGACCGCTGGCAACGCCTCGTTCATCGCCGACGCCAAGACCTTCGTCGATGCGGCGAATTACGTGATGCCCGCCGACCCGCGCAAGCCGGCCGCCGATGACGACGACTACGTCAAGGTGCCCGAGACCAGCGCGCACTGGCGCTTCGTGCGGCCTTCGGGCGTCGCAGCCGGCGACCCCGTGCAACCCGACGCCGCGGGAGAAATCCCGGATGCATCCGGCAAGGGCAACCCGCTGCAACGCCAGATCGTCCCGACGACCAACGGCATCACCAACGACGCCCGGCTTGAACAGATGGTGTGGTCCGATTCGCACCATCCCTTCTCGGCGGCCAAGGGCTCGATCTGCATGGTCGGCACGCGCGAGATCAACGGCCAGCCGCGCATCGTGAACTTCCTGCAGACGCTGGCCGGCGCGCCGGTGAACGATGAAACGTTCGTCAGCGGCTACACGGTCGAGGCCATCGTGCGCGTGGACGATTTCACCGAAGCAGAGCACCGCTGGGCCAAGATCCTGGCCCAGACCTCGCGGCGCAACCAGGTCCCGGGATGGCGTCACAACTCGGAGCCGGACAGTTCGTCCGCGATCCTGGGCATCTCCAGCCTGAAGGAAGCGCAATGGGAGGTCGTGCCGACCAACACGGCGGACGTCAACCAGGCCCACTTCACCAACTGGTCGCATGAACTGCCCGGCGGGACCTGGCAGCACATCGCGATCGTGAACGACGGCCTGAACACCGACATGTATGTCGAAGGCGTCAAGGTCCTGCGCAACGCCAGCGGCGGCATCGGCATGGGCGTGCGCGCAGGCGGCGCGCCGTGGCGCGTCGGCGCCGGCACGTCGGGCGGCACCTTGCACTACGGCTTCAACGGCTGCGTCAACGAAATCCGCATGGTGGCCAAGGCGCTGCCGCCGGCGCAATGGCTGACGGCCCGTCCCCAGCCTTGATGGGCCGGCCCCGGGTCCGGCCCCGCGGCGAAGGCCGCCAGCCTGCGCCCCAAGGGCAGGGCTGGCGGCTTTTTTTATGCCTGCATCGCCCGGAAAGTGCGTGTAAACTACCGACGCCCGCAACGTATCCGCTGCCCATTCCTGGCGCGCGCCGCATGGCAGGCACCTGTTTCCCGCAAAGCAAATGACCTTCAAGACCGTAACCCTCGCAGCTCAGTGGTGGCGCTTCCAATAGGAAGCGGCATGTTGCTGCGGTCTCGGATCGCACCTTGTCGCCGTACCGGTAGACAAGGTCAGGTCAGACGGTTCACCGGCACGGCGACTCCCCAAAACGGAGAATGGCCGATGTCCCTCGCTCGATTCCCTTCCGACAGCCTTTCGCGCCGCCAGCACGGCCGCGCAGGCTCGCACGCGTCCTCCCTCGTCCTCGAACAAATCCGCTAAATCAACAGGCCAGACTCATGAAACTCCTGATGCTCGATAACTACGATTAAGGTCCACTGACTTCCACCAACCTCCATGGAGTAACTCTAAGTCCATGTTTTTAAAGGGTTGAGCGTCCATCGAGCGATTCTGACGGCTGGACAAATCCAGTGTTGATGTGTGTAATGGAGTGTGTAACGAGCCAATTTGGAGGCGTTATACACATGGCACTCACAGCACTCAATCTTCTCTCGGCGCGCAAAGTGGAAACGGCGCAGCCCAGGCCCAAGGTGTACCAACTCCGGGACGGAGGCAGCCTTTTTTTGCGCGTTCAGCCCAACGGCTCCAAGCTCTGGTGGTACCGCTACCGGCTGGGCGGCGCTGAACAGGTGTACTCAATCGGGGTATACCCAAAGATCACGCTGGAGGCGGCCCGTGCGGAACGGGACCGGGCAAAGGCGTTGGTCAAGAAGGGCCTCGACCCCATCGTGGAGAAAAAGGCGGCGATCGCCCTCCAGGCCGACACATACGAACGCACGTTCGAGACCGTTGCTCGGGAGTGGATCGTCAGCAATGCCCACTGGAGCGAGTACTACACCAACCAGGTCACCAGCTACCTTGAGAAGGATGTTTTCCCCCGGATTGGCAAGTTGCCGATCAGCAGCATCAGGGCTCCGCATCTGCGCCCCATTATTAAGGATGTGGCGGCTCGTGGCGCGAAGACTGTGGCGATCCTCATTCGCCAGTGGTGTGGGCAAATCTTCAGTTATGCGGCTGCCCAAGGTCTCTGCGAATTCGATCCTGCCGCCTTGCTCAAGGGACTGGTCAAGCGCCCTCAGGTCCGCCACAACCCTCCGTTGACATGGGCAGAGATCCCGGACTTTCTCAATCGGGTGGACAACGAAGGGGGTTATCAGACGACAGTCCTCGCCCTCAAGCTGATGGCCTTGACCTACGTGCGCACCGTAGAACTGCGCAAGGCCTCCTGGGAAGAGTTCGACCTGGACAACGCCATGTGGTCGATTCCGTCCGAGCGCATGAAGATGCGGCGCCCCCATTTGGTCCCCCTGTCACGGCAGGCGGTGGCCGCTCTTAGGGAACTACATGCCCTAACTGGCGGCGGCAAAGTATTGTTCCCCAGCTACAGGAAGCCGGGACAAGTGATGTCGGCAACGACGCTCAATCAAGCACTCAAGCGCATGGGTTATGGCGGGCGGTTTTCGTCCCATGGCTTCCGTTCGACCGCCACGACGATCCTTGGGTTGCTTGGGTATCCCGAAAAGCGGGTCGATCTCCAGCTCGCACACTCGAAGAAGAACAAGGACTCTTCGCGCGCTCCATACGACCACACGAAGTTCGTGGAATCGCGCAAGGTGATCATGCAGGACTGGGCCGACATCCTCGATGCATTGAAGTCGGGGAAAAGCGTTGAAGAGGTCACGAGGGCATTTGGCCCCATGTCGAAGCGCAGAACGGCTTTGCTTCGGGTTATCGAGCGCGAGTGACGCCAGTTCGTTAGCCGGGCGAGGCCTCTATCGGATCGACGTACCCGAACGCACCACGACCGCGTAGAGATCGGCGATCGTCGCCAATGCGCCCTCATACAGCGCTGCGGCTTCCGCATTCACGACGTCCGTGCGGATGGGCCGCATCGCGCAGGCATCGGCCACTACGGTCGGCTGGTTGCCGCGCAGGAACGCGCCCTCGGCGGTGAAGGTCCGCACATGTGGGTCATGAATCCGATGACGATGACCTGCTTGTTGCCAGCCGCGTCAACGCGATCACCCAGGTCGGTGCCGACGAAGGCATTGGGCGCCGTCTTGACGACGACGGGCTCGTCGGCCAGCGGCGCGACGGCGGGGAGAAACCGGCCGGTGGGCACGATACGCATCACGGCGCCTGAAGATGCCATCTGGCTGGTCCTCATGCCGCGGTTGAAAAACTTCTTCCTGAAGTATCCGGACATAAAGGTCGAGCTTTTCGCCGACAGCGCGTTCGTGGATCTGGCGACCGCGAACTTCGACGCCGGTGTGCGGCTCGGCGAATCCGTCGCACAGGACATGATCGCTACGCGCGTCGGTCCCGACCTTCAGCTCGCCGTGGTCGCCACCAAGCGCCATTTCAACGCGGCCTCCATGCAGCACACCCAGGCGACTTGTGCACTACAACTGCATCAACATGCGCTTGAAGACGCACGGCGGCTTGTGGGGCTGGGAGTTCGAGAAAGGTAGCCGGCCACTTAACGTTCACGTGGAAGGCCAGCTCGCCTTCAACAGCTTCTACGATTGCCTGGATGCGGCGGTCGCGGGACTTGGCGTGGTGTGTGTACCGAAGGAACTGGCCCAGCCTTATATAAGAGCCGGCCATCTGGTCCCGGTGTTGAAAGACTGGTGGCCTCTCTGGTCCGGATTCCATCTGTAGTATCCCAGTCGAAGACAACCATCAGGTGCAATGGCGCTGCTCATCGCTGCGCTGCGCTACGAAGCCTGACCCAGCCTGGGGCCCGCCGACAGGTGATTCGGTTCTGCGCGTCACAGTTCTCGTTCGAGAATCCGCGCACCAGGCCCTTGTGCTGCCAGGATGTCATTCGGATTGCGCAGCGGGCATTCCTTCAACGATAGACAGCCACAGCCGATGCAGCCACCCAGTTCGTCGCGCAAGCGCGTGAGCTGGGCGATGCGCCCGTCGAGATCCTCGCGCCACCGTGACGCCACGCGCTTCCAATGGGCCGCGGTCAGTTGCACGCCCGGTTGGTACCGGCCAAGCGCCGCAAGCACTTCATCCAGAGACAGACCCGCTCTTTGTGCGACCTTGACGATCGCCAGGTAACGCAGGATCGCCGGCGAATACCGGCGCTGGTTACCAGAGGTGCGCTCGCTCTCGATCAGGCCCTTGGCCTCGTAGAAGTGGATCGTGGACACCGCCAGGCCACTGCGCTGCGCCACTTCACCGACAGTGAGGCGACGCGCTGGGTCGATCCGATGCATGGTCAGGCTCCCTGTTCCTGAAGTAATGTTGAGATTTTAGATTTGCTGCCAGGGACTGGCAATGGGATGTGTAGTGTGTGCATCGCAAGCAAAGTAGTGGCGTCATCCGGGCGTGATGCCGTGCACTGCATTCAGTGGCTGCGCGCGACATGCAGGTGAGGCCGCAATGCATTTAGGAGTTGACCTTAAGTGTGGTTGAGGTCGTATAAACACTTCTGCATTCTCCGGATCTGCATTGGCTGACGGCGGTGACGCCTTTGTCGCCGGCCGGCTTTTCTCACCTCATTGGAGTTCTATTCATGGCTTACGTCCTGCCCCCGCTTCCCTATGCCATCGACGCGCTCGAACCCTATTTCGACGCGCGCACGATGGAGATCCACCACTCCAAGCATCACCAGGCCTACGTGACCAACCTCAACAACGCCGTGGCTGATGCGTTCGACCAGCAGGTGCCGGTGGAAGAGCTAATCGCCGGCATCGCGTCGCTGCCCGAGAACATCCAGACGGCAGTACGCAACAACGGCGGTGGGCATGCCAACCACTCGCTGTTCTGGACCGTGCTGAGTGCAGACGGCGGCAAGCCCGAAGGGAAGCTGGCGCAGGCCATCGACACCGACCTGGGCGGCTATGACGTGTTCAAGGACAGCTTCACCAAGGCGGCGCAGACCCGCTTCGGCAGCGGCTGGGCGTGGCTGACGGTAGGCAAAGATGGGAAGCTGCTGGTCGAGAGCAGCGCCAACCAGGACAGCCCGCTGATGGGCGAGTTCGTCGGGCTGTCAGGCGGCACTCCAGTGCTGACGCTGGATGTTTGGGAGCATGCCTACTACCTGAACTACCAGAACCGGCGACCCGACTACATCGCCGCCTTCTTTTCCATCATCAACTGGAAGGAAGTAGCGCGGCGCTACGAGGAAGCCGTCGGCTGACAACGGGCGGCACGGTGCTGCCGTCGGCGCCTAGCAGCAACTGGCCGCTGCTACCGCTTCCGGGCACCGTCTACGTGCCGCGTGTCGATCCGGGCCTGCAGCAAACAAGGCCTGCTGACCTCCAAGACACGGCTGCGCCGTGCCGCCCAGCTCATTCCGAGCCTGGCTCGCTGGCTGCCGGGCATGTCCGTCACGTCCAGCCGAAGAAGGTCCGTATCACCTCACCTCTGGCCAGCGCATCGCGCTCGCCCAGGGCGATCAGTTCCCGGGTGAAGGCAGACTCGAAAAGCAGGTAGCTGGCGAACGCCGCGCCCTGCACGTCGCCCGAGGCGCCGGAGGCGCCCGCACCGCGCAGCAAGGCCCGCACCGGCCGGGGAAGGCTGTTCTGGTGCCGTGCGGCAATCTCGTCGATGCGCTCGCTGGGCGCGATCACCAGCGCCTGCACAGGCACCAGCGTGGCGGCAGCACGCTGCGCGTCGCTCATGAGCGCCAGCGTCCGGTTGATCCGCTCCATGCGTTCGATGTCCACCGTCAGGCTGTCCAGAAAGATGCTCGACAGTGCATGGCCGCCGATCTGCGCCAGTGACGGATAGCCGCCGTCGCGCTCCACCCGTCGCACCGGCTCCTGCATGCGCCCGACGCCGACGATCAGCACGCGCTGCGCGCCGAGGTGAATGGCGGTGAGATCGGGGCGATCTGACGCATCGAGCCATCGCCGTACCAGCCGGCATGGTCCGCATGCTCGACGCGCTGGGCGGGGAAGATGAAGGGGATGGCGGCCGAGGCCAGCAGGTGCTCGATGCCCAGGCGCACTGGCACGGCCAGACGCTGAGTGCGGGCATAGCCGTTCCCCCCCTCGGCGCTCTGGAAGAACGTGAGGTGCTCGCCGCTGGTGTAGCTGGAGGCGCCGATGCCCAGAGCGCGCAGGTGGCCTGCCGCAAATTGTCTTGGCAAGGCGTCCAAGGGCGCCCAGCGGGGCAGCAGATCGATCAGCGGGGTGTTGTCCAGCAAGAAGCGTGGTGCGACGCGTGCGTGGTGGCCCAGCATCCACCCCACCGACATGACGGCCAGCCACTGCGCCCCGGTGCGGGCGATGCCGCGCGCATCCGAGCGATAGATCTGCTCAGCCAGGAAGTTCTCCCAAACCTGTGCAATGGCGTCGACGGCACCTGCAAAGTAGTCTGCGCGGCACGCCAGCGCCGTGGCATTGATGGCGCCCGCCGATGTCCCGCACAAAACCGAGAAAGGGATCGGCGCGTCGTTCAGAGCGGCCTGTTCACGGTGCAATCGCACCAGCGCTTTCAGAACGCCAACCTGGTAGGCGGCGCGGGCACCGCCACCGGAGAGCACCAGCGCCGTTTGACCCTTCATGCGAAGGCCGGCGGACCATGAAGGCCCCCGGCCGCGACCGCCGAGCCGGTCCAGGTCTGCCGGATGGCGCCCCGCCAGGCCGGCGGCGGCCGGCGCGCCTGTCCGCGGTGCGCGCAGGTTGTGCCCATGCGCCGCCGGGCGAAACCAACGAGAAGGAGGCACTGAGGATTCACCGGGACCGGACTATGGCTACTTGCTGGCAACGCTTTGCGCTGGCAACTGGTTCGGCCAGCCGCCTGCGAGGGCTTGGTAGAGCGAAATCACCGCCAGGGTGTTGCGCAGGCGGCCTTGCGCGAAAGCGTCTTCGCTCTGCAGGCGCGCGTTTTCGGCGTCGAGCAGTTCCAGCACGTCGATCGAGCCCTGGTCGAAGCGCAGCTTGGCCATGCCCGCGGCACGCGTGCCGGCGGCGGCCGCCTCCTCCAGGTGCGCGGTCTGGCGTGCGCTGCGCGAAACCTGCACCAGTGCGTTCTCGGTCTCCTCCAGCGCGGTCAGCACGGTGCGCACGTAGGTCGCCAGGTTGCCGGCCTCGGCCGCGTTGGCCGCGGCGATCCGGGCCCGCACACGGCCAACGTTGAGGAAGGAGCCGTCCACGCCCAGCGTCAGCAGCCGCATCTCGCTGTCGCGCTCGAACAGCGCGCCGGCATCGAAGGCCTGCGTGCCGATCAGGCCGCCCAGCGTGAAGCGCGGGAACAGATCGGCCGTGACCACGCCGATGCGCGCGGTCGCAGCGGCGAGCCGGCGTTCGGCTGCCGCCACGTCAGGGCGGCGGCGCAGCAGCTCGCCGGGGGCGTCGACAGCGATGTTCTGCGGCAGTGCCGGCAAGGTGCTCGGCGCTTCCAGCTCGGCGACCAGCGCCTGCGGCGGCCTGCCGGTGAGCACCGCGATGCGGTGCGTGGCGACGGCCACGTCGGCCTCCAGGGGAGGAATGCGCGCGCGCGTGCTTTCCAGCTGCGTGCGGCCTCGATCGACGTCGAATGGCGTCGCCATGCCCGCTTTGAGGCGCACTTCCAGCAGTTGCAGGGTGCGTGCCTGGTTGTCGGCATTCTGCTGGGCAATGCCCAGTTGCTCCTGCCAGCCACGCAACTGGAAGTAGGTGCGGGCCAGCTGGCTGACCACCACGACCTGCATGGCCGCCAGGTCCTCGGCGCTTGCGGCCGCTTCGGCGCGCTGCGCTTCCACGCTGCGGCGCACCCGGCCGAACAGGTCCAGCTCCCAGGTGAAGCCGATGCTGGCCTGGTACTGGTTGTGATCTCGCCCGGAGCGGTCCACGCCGGGGGCCTGGTCGACGCTGTCGCGTGCGTCTCCCGCCTCGGCATCCGCGGTGATCGTCGGCAGGCGGTCGTACCGGGAACCGCGCAGCAACGCATTGGCCTGCTCGTAGTTGGCCATCGCAATGTGCAGGTCCTGGTTGTTCGCCAGCGCGGTATCGACCAGGCGTTCGAGCAACGGGTCACCGAAGGCACGCCAGAAGGCAGGGTCGGCCTGCGCCGTTGCACTGGTGGCGACAGCGGGGTCCTGACGGATGAAGGCGTCCACCTGCGGCGGCTGCGGTCGCACGTAGTCGGGCCCCACGGCGCACGCCGACAGCAGCGCGGCGGCTATGCTCACCGCGAGGATCTTCAGGGTGTTCGAATTCTTCATGGCGCCACCTGTTCTGGGCGCTTGCGCGCATCGGGGGTTCTGCCGAGCCACCCGGCCGTGCGTATGCATGCCGGGGCTATGTGGGAAGGGAGGTTCATGGATCGGTCTCCGATCGGATAGACGGACGGCCTCATGGGTGGGCGGGATGCGTGTGCGTGGTGGTCACGGTCGATTCGCCGTGCTGGACCAGCTTGCGGCCCGAGAGTTTGCGCAATGCCACGTAGAACACCGGCGTCAGGAACAGGCCGAACAGGGTCACGCCGAGCATGCCGGCAAACACAGTGATGCCGGTGGCGGCGCGCACTTCGGCACCGGCGCCCGTGGACAGCACCAGCGGCAGCACGCCGGCGATGAAAGCGATCGAGGTCATGATGATTGGGCGCAGACGAAGGCGGCAGGCTTCCAGGGCGGCCTCCAGGATGTCCTTGCCCTGCATCTCCAGCTCGCGGGCGAACTCGATGATCAGGATCGCGTTCTTGCACGCCAGGCCCATCAGCACCACCAGGCCGACCTGCACGAACACGTTGTTGTCTCCCCCGGTCAACCACACGCCGAACAGTGCCGAGAGCAGGCACATCGGCACGATCAGGATCACGGCCAGCGGCAGCGTCCAGCTCTCATAGAGCGCAGCCAGCACCAGGAAGGCCAGGAGCACCGCGAGCGGGAACACGATCATCGCCGCGTTGCCCTGGGTGGCCTGCTGGTAGCTCAGGTCGGTCCACGCGATCTCTACGCCGGGTGGCAGCACCTGCCTCGCCAGCTCGGTGACCTTGCCCATCGCCTCGCTGGAGGACAGCACGCGCGGATCGGCCTCGCCGCTGAGGTCGGCGGCGGGGAAGCCGTTGAAGCGCAGCACCGGGTCGGGGCCATAGGTGCGGTTGACCGTCACCACCGAACCGATCGGCACCATCTCGCCGCGGTCGTTGCGCGTGCGCAGACGGGCGATGTCCTCGATGCTGTCTCGGAACGGCGCGTCGGCCTGGGCTATTACCTGCCAAGTGCGGCCGAACTGGTTGAAGTCGTTGACGTAGGCCGAGCCCAGGTAGGTCTGCAGCGTGTCGAAGACGTTGGTGAGGGGGATGCCCTGCGCCTTGGCCTTGATGCGGTCCACCTGCGCGTCGAACTGCGGCACGTTCGCCTGGTAGGTGGTGATCGGGAAGTGCATGCCCGGCACCTGCGATGCCGCCCCCTGGAAGGCGCCCACCGCGCCCTGCAGCGCGCCATAGCCCAAGCCCGCACGGTCCTCGATGAACAGCGAATAGCCCGCGCCGTTGCCCAGTCCCAGGATGGGCGGCGGCATGATGGCGAAGGTGATCCCCTCCTGCAGCGCGGCGATCTTCTGGTTGATCTCGGCGTTGATCTGCGCGGCCGTGCGTCCCTTGCGCTCGGAGAAGGGCTTCAGGGTGAGGAACGCCATGCCTGTGTTCGGCGTGTTGGTCATCTGCAGGGCGTTCAGGCCGGGGAAGGCCACGGCGTTGGCGACGCCGTCGGTTTCCAGGGCGATCGCGACGACCCGGCTCAGCAGCGCATCGGTGCGCGCGATGGAAGAACCCTCGGGCAGCTTTACGCCCGCGATCAAGTACATCTTGTCCTGGGTCGGGATGAAGCCGCCGGGAACGGCCTTGAACATCAGACCCGTGCCCACTAGCAGCAGCGCATAGACCACGAACACCACGCCGCGTCGCCCCAGCACGCGCGAGACGCCGCGCTCGTACTTGCTGGAGCTCCTGTTGAAGAAGCGGTTGAACGAACGGAACAGCCATCCAAACGCCCTGTCGATGCCGCGCGAAAGTGCATCCTTCGGCGCGCCGTGCGCCTGCAGCAAACGGCCGGCCAGCGCCGGAGACAGGGTCAGGGAGTTCAGGCCCGAGATTGCTACGGAGATGGCGATCGTGACCGCGAACTGCTTGTAGAACTCGCCGGTGACGCCATCGAGGAAGGCCATGGGTACGAACACCGCGCACAACACCAGGGTGATGGCGATGATCGGGCCCGATACCTCCCGCATGGCCAGGTGCGCCGCCTCCAGCGGCTGGGCGCCGGCCTCGATGTGGCGCTCCACATTCTCCACCACCACGATGGCGTCGTCGACCACGATGCCGATGGCCAGAACCAAGCCGAAGAGGGTCAGCGTGTTGATCGAGAACCCGAGCAGGTGCAGCACGGCGAACGTGCCGACGATAGACACCGGCACCGCGATCAGCGGGATGATGGAGGCACGCCAGGTCTGCAGGAACAGGATCACGACCAGGACCACCAGCAGCACCGCCTCCAGCAGGGTATGGACTACCGCGTTGATCGACTCGCGCACGAACACCGTGGTGTCGTACACCGCTTCGTACTTGATTCCCGGAGGGAAGGTCTTTTGCATCGCGTCCATGGTGGCGATCACCTGGTCGCGGATGTCCAGCGCGTTGGCGCCGGGTGCCTGGAAAACGCCCATGCCGACGACGGAACTGTTCTGGTCCAACTTGGCACGCAGCGTGTAGTCGCCCGCGCCGAGTTCCAGACGGGCGACGTCGGACAGCTTCACGAGCTGGCCGTTGTCGCCCGTCTTGAGCACAATGTTGCCGAACTCCTCGACCGTAGTCAGCCGGCCCTGCGCGTTGATCAGGCTCAGGAAGTCGCTGTTCGGCATGGGCTCGGCGCCCACCTGGCCCGCCGAGACCTGCACGTTCTGCTCGCGCATCGCCGCGATCACGTCGCCGGCCGTTAGGCCCCGCGATGCGATGGCCTCGGGGTTGAGCCACGCCCGCATCGCGTAGTCGCCGCCACCAAAGACGTTGATCTCGCCGACGCCGGGAATGCGTGCCAAGGTGTCCTTGACGTGCAGCCGCGCGTAGTTGCGCAGGTACAGTGTGTCGTACTGCTTGTCCGGCGAGGTTAGGTGCACCACCATCAGGAAGGTGGGCGACTGCTTCTGGACGGTGATGCCCTGGCGGACCACATCCGCGGGCAACCGGGCTTGGGCCTGCGCGACACGGTTTTGCACCCGCACCGTCGCGTCATCGGCGTTGATGCCAGGACGGAAGGTGACCGTGGTCACCAGCACGCCGTCGGAGCCGGCGACGGACTTGATGTACATCATGCCCTCGACACCGTTGATCTGCTCCTCCAGCGGCGTCGCCACGGTCTCGGCGATCACCTTGGGGTTGGCACCCGGATACACGGCGCGAACCACAACGGAGGGCGGCACGACCTCGGGGTACTCGCTAATCGGCAGCGCTGGGATCGCGAGCAGGCCCGAGACGAAGATGACGATCGACAGCACGGCCGCGAAGATCGGCCTGTCGATAAAGAACTTGGAGAAGTCCATGGGCTAATACCTTTAGAGAGGGCCGGGGGAAGCGCGCTACGCCGGCGGTCGTGTGACGCATCCGAGCGGCGGCGCGCTCCTGCGTGATGCTTTATTTGGTTGTGGGTGCGGACGCCGCCGCAGCCAGCATGGGCACCGACGTGGCCTGTACAGGCATGCCTGGGAAGAACACCTTCTGCGTGCCGTTGACGATCACGCGGTCGCCCGCCGCCAGCCCCTCTCGAACGATGCGCAGCCCGTGGGAACTGCCGCCCAGTTGCACGTCGCGCCTCTGCGCGAGCCCATCCTTGTCGACGATGTAGACGTAGCTGCGGTCTTGGTCGGTCAGTACAGCCTTGTCGTCGATCAACACAGCCTGGAATTCACCGCTGCCTACCAGGCGCACGCGGGTGTACAGGCCCGGCGTAAAAGTACGCTCCTTGTTGTCCAGCACCGCGCGCACGGCGATCGTGCCGCTGCCGCGATCGACCTGGTTGTCGAGAAAGTCCACCGTCCCGGTGTGAGGGAAGTCCGCCTCATCCGCTAGGGCGATCTGGACCGGCAACTGGCCGTCGCGCTCGCTGGGGCGCTCACCTTTGCGTGCCATGCGCGAGTAGCGCAGGAACGCCTTCTCATCGGCTTCAAAGTAAGCGTAGACCTTGTCCTGGGACACAATGGTGGTCAGCACACTTGCGGCATCGCCGGCGGCCACCAGGTTGCCCGCGGTGAAGCGGGCACGGCCTGCGCGCCCGTTGATGGGTGAGCGGACCTGGGTCCACTCCAGGTTCAGCTGCGCCGTCTCCACCGCGGCCTGCGCGGCCTGCACCTCGGCCTGCGCGGACTCGTCAGCGGCGCGGCGCTGCTCCCAGGCCTCGGTGGAGATGGCGTGCTGTTCGACCAGCGTCTTGGCGCGTTGCGCCTCGCTTCTGCTGCGGCCGGCCTCGCTGCGCGCCCGGGTCAGTTGAGCTTGGGCGCGGGCGAGTTCGGCACGGTAGCTGCGCGCGTCGATGGTGAAGAGCACATCGCCCTTCTTGACCTCGTCGCCTTCGCGGTAGGCAATCCGCTCGATGTAGCCGGACACCCTTGGGCGCAGTTCCACGCTCTCGATGGCTTCGATGCGCCCGTTGTACTCGTCCCATTGCGTGATGGGCTTGATCTCGACTTGCGCGACGCTGACTTGCGGCGGTGGAGGATGGCCTCCGGCGCCGGCACCGGCGTTGTCCTTGCATCCTGCAAGCACTATCGCGCTGAGGGAGATCAGTATCCCAAGCAGGCGCGCGCCGCGAGGATCAGAGCTGGAAGTCGTCATCTGAGCAGGTTCCATGGTCAGGTCATAAAGCGAAGGCGATAACGCGGCGCGCCGCCCTCTGCGCTGCTTGTGGGCGGCGCGAGACCATGAGCGGCAGATGCAGCGGTGATCGAATCCCGTTGGTTGTCGGCTGCTCGTCTCGTCCCGCAAGGCACGTGCAAACCGACCTCGGCGGCATTTATAAAGCCTCAACTAAACTTGAGGTCAAGAGAAATTGCGACTTACCCGTGATCCACTTCACGCGACGTGTTGAACGGGGTCTTGGATAGTGCCGACAGCGTCCCCGGCGGAGGCTGCAATCGTTTGGCCGCTATGGCCAGAGGTGCGCGTGCCGCGTTGACCTGGATCACTCCGATCTCTCGCATGCGGTGAAATGTCTTGACCTCAAGTTTGGTTGAGGGTTTATAAGCTGGGTCGCAGCGGTAGAGGCGCGCGGAAGCGATGCGCCTGCTGCGTGTGGACACATTCCAGGTGCTGCACGGCGAACTAGTCGACCGCGCCGGCGGCATGCTTGGTGCGGGCCTGCCGGCCACACGCGCTGCATCTCAATGTCGGGGGTGAACGCTGCCGGTGACTGTGTATGAGCATGCGCGCGCGGCCCATTCGTTTGAACCCTGGTCAAGCTGTGAGGAAACCTATGCCTTTGTCGATCTGTCTCTGCATCGTGACAGCCGCCCCCGGTGCGGCGGACCGCCGGGTCGGTGAGCTGTTACTCGGCCCGGGCGCGTCGTCGCTCATCGCGGAGAGCCGTCGCACGGACAACGTGGTGGCGCTTCATGCGCAACGTCCGGAGATTCGCGATGCTGACTTCGCTGATGCCGCGTCGCTCGACGATGCTCTGGCCGGTGTTAATCGGCTGCTGATCGTGCCGACCCACCGGGCGGACGTAGCCGCGAATCACCCGCATCGCCTGCGCGCCGTCCTTGCTGCGGCTGTCAGGGTTGGGGTGCGTCACATCGTCTATCCCGTTGCAGCGGTCGCCCCGACGCACCTTGAGCGCCAACAGGTGGCGTCACGGCGGCTGATCGAGCAAAGTGGTCTGCCCTATACGGTCCTGCGCGTGGGCTGCCTGAGCGATTACCTGCTGCATCGCATCCCCATCGCCCTACGCTCGGGCGGATGGCCGACCTCGGCCGCGGAGGGCGTCGGGACGTTCATCTCGCGAGAGGAAGCGACCCACGCAGTCGCCGCAGCCTTGCACAGCAACGCGCCTTCGGTCGGGCTGGTGGGCGTTCAGGGCTCGCAGGCGCTGTCCGCACAGGCCCTGGTTGATACGGTCAAGCAGGTCTTTGGTGCGCACATCGAGCTTGAGCCGGTCGATGATGATGCGCTGCTGGATGGGTTCACGTCCGCCGGGGTCGATGCGCTGACAGCGACGGAACTCGTCGCCGTGGACCGCGCGATGAGGGTGGGTTCGCTCGACGTCGGCAGCGGCAGATCCTCTTGCTTGCAGTTGGGCCCCGTGGCTTCGGTCCGGGATTTCCTGGCGCATCGGCGCCTGGACATACTGCTGGCGAGCAAGCACGGCTGGCCCGGCGTCGGGCTCTTCTCGACCACGGCCGCGTCGCTGCAGTTTCCCTGATCAGCGTTCCGCTGAGGTGCCAGGCGGCTCCCGGTGTCGCCTAGTTACCGCAAGCCAGCCGCGGGACCTCGAACCGACCGACCGGAAGAGGCTTTCGCGAAACGACCATCCGCCCGGAAATGCGCGCGAAGGAGACATGGACCTCCTTCGCGCTCTGGCCGTCGTCACGACGGTCACGCCGCTGCTCAAGCGGCAGGGACCAGGCAGTCCTGAGGCGCCGGGCTGGATTCACGGCGATGCGGGCACGAGGGGTGTCTGTTGCGCCCGGTAGTTGCGAAGACCTGCTGCATGCCCGCCTGTCCGGCGATCGGATCGATGGGGTCGGCAATCTCCCTACCCGTATCCACTGGCTGGCACCTGTAACGCTCTGCGCTCGAGCCGCTCGGCGGCGGAATCGGCTTGTGCGTGGGGCCGCTGCAGGTATGTCACGATCTCGTAGGGACCGTCGGCGAGCGGTCGCATGCTGATCCCCCAACCATGAGCACGCTCGATGCGCGATCGCGCGCATACCCCGATGCCGTAGCCGGCTGCAATCCACAGCGCCATCATCTCAAATGAAGTGGCCCGCACGATGTTCTCCTGGTCCATGGGCATGAGGGAGGTCAGCCTCTCGTCCAGCAGGGGGCAAGTCTCTGCTGGCCAGCGATAGATGGGGTAACCCTGGAGATCGGCGATGGCGAGCGTCGCCTGTTCAAGTAGGCGGGATCGACGTGGCATCGCGACGGCCATGTTCTCGGTCCACAGGGGCTGCGTCTTGAGAGCCGGGTCGCTGGCCCCCTGAAGCGACACAGCCGCGTCGTAGCGGCCTACACGAAGGCCCTCAAGTAGGACGTCACCCGCGACCTCGAAAAACGTGAGGGTGACATCGGGCTCTTCCGCGCGTTGCAGCGCGAGAAGCGCTGAAAGTTGTGATGACGGTACGCCTGGCGCTACTGCAAGCCTGAGGCGGGGGGATGGGCTGGTGGCGTCGTGCATAAGAGCCCCCAAGAAGAAAATTGATCAAGAAAACGAACCGCCATGATACCAATGAGTTAAATTTAACGTGGTTAAATTCTATCGACTGTTCGACGCTTCTGTTAATGCAGAAGCGTACAGTTCAACGAGGTCGCCCCCCAGGCACCACCCGATATGAAGCCGAGCCGGCCCAAGCCTTCGGCAAGGCTGTGCGCGCGTACCGCATGGACCAGGGAGTTGCTCAGGAGGAATTGGCCGCATTGGCTGGGATCGAGCGTTCGCACATGGGCAAGATCGAGCGGGGGGAGCACTTGCCTTCGTTGGCCTTGATACTAAAAGTTGCTGCGGCGCTCAATCTAAGTGGCACCGAACTAATGGCTGCAACAGAGCGCAACTTGGATTCCCCTCCCAGATCTTGAGGCAACTCCCGCGAGGTTAGCTGTCCAAACCTTCGCGTAGGCGAGCGATGAATCGCTCCAGAGAGGCGGACATAATGGTGCTGTGGGGTCGAAGCAGGTAGGTCGTCATCACTGCTCCATCCAACGCCAATGGGCGGATTACCACGTCGGGCCGTTGGCTGACCGGAATCTTGGTCGCCGTCATGAAGCCGACGCCGTAGCCGGCACCGACCAACGTGAGCATCATGTCCAACGACGATACCTCCTCGACAACATTGAGCTTGTGCTCCAGGGTCTGTAGGAGCCGAGCGAGTTCACGGCAGTAGCCCTCGCACACCTGTGGGTCGCACAACACGAGCGGATGCCCCCTAAGTTCATGGAGGGGAACCTCCTTGTGGGCGAGCAGTGCATGGCGAGCTGGCAAGGCGATGACCAAAGGGTCTTGCCACATCGGTTCGGCAACGATGTCGTCACCGACGTCTGCGGTATGCGCGAACCCGATTGAGAAGTCACCAGAGCGCAAGCCGCGTAACTGCTCGGCCAATGGCACCTCGGACAGTCGTATCTCGATTTCCGGTTCTTCTGCGCGGCAACGGGCCAGAAATGCCGACAATCGGGGGTCAATCGCCCCGTCGGATATAGCAACACGCAGGCTTCCTCGCAAACCCGCTGCGACCGCCTTTGCATTCTCGCGAGCCTGCTCCAGCACCGTGAACAGCCGCCGAGTGTCTTGCAAGAAGACCGTGCCGGTAGCGGTAAGACGAGTACCCCTGCGATCCCGATCGAAGAGTGTCACCCCGAGTTCTTCCTCCAGCTCTTTGATCGCCCGGGACAAAGGCGGCTGCTCGATGTGCAGCCGCTCGGCAGCCCGAGTGAAGTGCAGCTCCTCGGCCAAGACAACAAAGCAGCGAAGGTGTCGCAATTCCATGGATGGAACTCCTCACCCAGTCCTGCAGCCTCTTTGGACTTGCCAATAGGCGATATCAAACTATGAAGCGTGCATCGAGATTGCTCAGGACTGGCAATGGTTCATAAGCTCCCGGTACTCCGCGGCGCACCACGCAGATCAATGTCGAAATTCGTTCCCAAACTCATTCAGGCAGGGTCAAAATTCGAGGTTCCACGGTATTCCTCACGTTCTGACGGCTTCAAGCGCCTGCATGTCAATGACGAATCGGTAGGGAATGTCGGACTTCTTCAAAGTCTCGTAGGCATCGTTGATCTCGTGGGGGTGGATCAACCTGCATTTGGGCAGAATGTTCTTGCGTCCACAGAAATCGAGGACTTCCTGGGTCTCAGGCATGCCGCCAATGTTCGATCCCAGAATACTGCGGTTCCCGAGAATCAGCCCATTGCCGTTCACCTCGGCCCACTGGCCGATCGCGCCCACGACCGCAATGGTTCCGTCAACGTCCAGCAGCCCGATATAGGGGTCCATGTCATGTTTGACCGGCACGGTGTCGATGATGACGTCGAGGCTGTTCGCGGCCGCCTTCATCGCCTCGGCATCGGACGACAGCAGAAACTTGTCCGAGCCGATCTCCATCGCGGTTTCACGCTTGGCTTCGCTGCGCGAGATCATGGTCACGGTGGCGCCAAGGGCGACAGCGAGCTTGGCCGCCATGTGGCCCAGTCCGCCCATGCCGATCACGCCGACACGGCTGCCCGGGCCGACGTTGAGGGCGCGAAGCGGCGACCAAGTGGTAATGCCTGCGCACAGGATCGGCGCGGCGCGGGACAGATCCATCCCTTGGGGCACCGTGCAGACGAATTCCTCGCGCACGACAATGTGCTTGGAATAACCACCTTGAGTCAAAGAGCCATCGACGCGATCATTGGCCGCATAGGTCGCGACCATGCCTTCCCGGCAGAACTGCTCTTGGCCCTTGCGGCACTGGTCGCAGTGCTGGCAACTATCGACCATGCAGCCCACGGCACCTGCGTCGCCCACTTTGAACTTCTTCACCTCGGAGCCGACCTCAATGACCCGGCCAACGATTTCATGGCCAGGCACCATCGGGAACTGAGCAAAGCCCCAGTCATCATTCACTTGGTGCAAATCGGAGTGGCAGATTCCGCTGTAGAGAATTTCCATCACCACGTCATTGGGGCGGGGCGCGCGACGCTCGAACGTCCAAGGCGCCAATGTGTCGCCAGCGTGATGCGCGGCGTATCCAACAGTCTTCATTTTCATTCCTTTCGTCAAATGCCAAACGGCGTAATTTGTTTGCCTGATCGCCATCGCCGATCGTTGTTCGGGAACCGGGCCTCAGTGCTCTGGTAGAGAAGGGGTCAGTCTGAGCAGCCGGCCAGCCAAACCATCAGTCAGCACATAGATGGAACCGTCGGCCGATACCTTCACGTCTCTGATTCGTTCTCCGAGTTCAGCCAGCAGGATTTCCTCGTGTTGAACCTCACCGTTCCGATGGCTGATCCTGCGGACGGATTGGCCCCTGAGACTCGGAACCAGAAGATCGCCATCCCAGGCCTCGAACAAGGAACCGCGATAGACATCGATCCCGGACGGGGCGATCGAAGGCGTCCAGACATGAATCGGTGCGACGAATTGCTTGGAGTCCTGAAATGGAGTCACTCGCGCATAGGAGTAGTCGATGCTTCCGGTCACCAACGGCCACCCGTAGTTTTCGCCTGGCACGACGATGTTGATTTCGTCACCGCCGCGAGGACCATGCTCACTCAGATAGACAATCCCTGTTTGCTTGTCACTCGCAATTCCCTGGGCATTTCGATGTCCGAAAGAATAAATCTCAGGTTTGACATCCTCGCGCCCCATAAACGGATTGTCCGTAGGTGGTGCGCCATTCCGGTCCACACGGATCACCTTTCCTAAGCTGCTGTCCAGCTTCTGGCTCTCTTCCCGGGTATCAATTCCGTCACCAACCGTCAGCAGAATGGTCTTGTCGGGAAGAAAAGTGATTCGACCCCCGTGATTTCCGCTGTTGGATTTACGAGTGGATTGGTATAAGACTTTGGCATCCACGATCCTGTCATTCTCAAGACGCGCGCGAATCAACTGCGTGCCATTGTCTTCATGAACGCCGTAGCCAGCGCTGAGGAAGATGTGCTGGCTTGAAGGAAAATCCGGGTCGACTGCAACCTCAAGCAATCCACTGACGCCGCCTTCTTTGAAAAATGGAGGGAGCGCGGCTGTATCGAGCTGGACGGCGTCGCCAGTTTGGTTTACCCGAAATATTCTTCCGCCCATTTCCGTAACAAGTGCTTGGCCATCGGGAAGAAAGCCGATCGACCATGGTCGGTTGAGCCCTTCGGCAAGAGTCTGAATGGAGTAGCTCCGAGGATCTGTCTTGCCAATGGCCGGCTCCGGCTGCGGTGAAGTTATGGCGAAGCTGAAAGCCATAATGCAGGAAAGCAATACTGCAGCCGCCGCGTAACCGAACCCGGCTTTCCGGCCTGTGTCTGATCGCATCAAATAGGCATACACGTAGCCGCCAACCGCGCCCGCTAAGCATACGATGAGGAGATTTGTTCCGTTTCGCGTCGCCGAGACAAAATTCGTTAATGGCAGAACCATGCTCATCACTCGGAATGCGATAAACATTCCGATCAGCCCGAAGATGGCGTACATGAGCCTTGGCTGGGTGGGTAGTAGTTTGGCGAGAATTCCTTGGCCAATCGTCATTGCCGGCAGCAGCGCACACAACGAGATGACCGCCATGAGAGGCCCAAACCTGGTGAGGTCTTCCAGCGAGACGGACAGCCTCACCGGCAGCGAGACCATGGCGCCTATTTGGGACAATTCCATCAGGTTGATTTGTGTCTGAATGATGCTGCCAACGATGCCGCTGGCAACCGATGCAACAATCAACGAGAAGAAACGAAGTGCGATCTGCAAACTATTATCTCCAATCCACGGGGCTTCAAAATTGTTCAAGTCCAAGAAAGATGGCCCAACCTTCAAGCGTCAAGCGGCCGCCACGTCAATCTTTGGCCTTTGTTGATGCCTGGCCTTCAATCTGCAATTACGGCGGGGAACAGGTCGCGATCACCTTCCTCTGGCCCATAGCCGCCACGGATGCCAGTTTCGAGGCCATCGATTTGGGCCGTTTCATCGGCAGACAGCTCGAAATCGAATACGTCGGCGTTCTCTGCAATTCGCGCAGATTTAGTGGATTTGGGAATGATCGCGATGCCCTGTTGCAAGTGCCACCGAAGGACGATCTGGGCAGGCGTCTTGCCATGCGCTTGGGCAATTGACTTCAGGACGCCGTCATCCAGCAGGTGGCGGGCAGGGTGTTCCTTGTCTGCCTCATAAATATTGACGGCTCCCAATGGCGACCACGCCTGCGTGACGATGCCGCGCCGCCGATGCTCCGCACGCATCTCCGTCTGCGAGAAGTAAGGATGCAGTTCAATCTGATTTACGGCAGGCATGATCGAGGTCTCGGCATGCAGTCGATCAATATGTTCCGCAGAGAAGTTGCTGACGCCGATCGCTTTGACCCGTCCCTCAGCCAACAGTCTTTCAGCCGCTTTGTAGGATTGGATCGTCCTTCCAAAGTCACTCGGAACAGGCCAATGCAGAAGATAAAGGTCGATGTATTCGAGGCCCAGCTTTCGCAGTGATCGGTCGAAGCCATACAGGGTCTCGTCATATCCGTACTCGCTGATCCAAAGCTTCGTTGTGACGAAAATTTGGTCCCTGGCTATTTCGGTCTGCGCGATCGCCTTTCCGACCTCGCGTTCATTTCTATAGACAGATGCCGTATCGATCAGGCGATAGCCGGTTTTCACGGCCGCCTTGACGGAAGATACTGTGTCTTCGGGGGAGGTCTGAAATACACCGAATCCCAGCGCAGGCATCTCCACGCCGTTATTTAACCGAAGCACAGAATTTATGTTGAGCATGACATCCAACCTTTATAAAGTTTGCAAATTTCGCGTGGCAAACGGCGTGCAACCTGCGCTTGTAGAAGCGTCTCGTCGGTCGGCTGTTTTTGATCCTTACCGTCGACACATTTCGTTCAAGGCGCGTTCGCTACGCCGGATCAGCGCAAGCCTCTAACCCGCCGCGGTTTTTCCGTCGCAAGGGAATCGAGGCAAGTACGAGCGCGACTGCTGCGAGCGCGAATATCCAGCCGCTCCAGATGGCGCCAGACATCCCGAACCAGTCGATAAACACCCCGCCTACGATAGAGCCGCCCATGACGCCGAAATTGCCTGCCGACACGAATAGGCTGGTGACGAACTCCGGCTCCTCCTCGGTTGAGGAGGTGGTCCAGACCTGTCCCACGACCATTCCTGCCGTGTGCGCTAGCCCCCAGGCGAAGCAAACGGCAGCCAATGCCACAAAACTGCTGGTTCCTAAAGCGAGAAGTACGGCGTAGGCGAGAGCGAGTGCGATGGGATGGAACAACACGGTGCGGGTCAGGTTGCGACCCAACATCCGACCAAAGAGCAGATTGCCCAATACGCCACCCACACCAAATACCAGCAGGAGCGCACTCACCGTTTCGCCGTCCACGTGAAACTCGGCGCGAAGGTACTCGGCGGAGAAGCTATAAACGGCCATCATCGCGCTGAAGGCGCAGATCACCTGCAGCAATGCCAGCCATAAGGCGGGTTGGCGGAACACGTAAAACGGAAGCCTGCTGTCATTCTTCGCAGCACGCTCGCCAGACTCACGCGGCAGCATGAACCAAATGCCAGCCGCAGCCACGACATTGGAAACGGTGCAAAAGAAGAAAGCTGCCTCATAGGAGATGGTCGCTTCCACAAATGCGGTAATGGGAACACCGAAAACCAGGCCGATACTGGTGCCGACGAAGACCATAGAAATGGCATGCGCAGCCTTCTCCGGCGCGTAGAGCGAGCGCGCCGTGGTAAATGCCACAGAGAAGAAGACCGCCTGGAGCAGCGCAGCCGGCGCCCGGATCGCAAGCAGTGCTGGATAGGTTGGGGCAAATGCTGACGCCGCGCTGCACAGTGCGAACACGAGCAGCGAGCCGACCAAGACCTTGCGCCGATCGAAGCGCGCCAGCCAGATCACCATGAACGGCCCCAGGAGGGCGATGATGAGCGCGAAGGAGCCGACCAGCCATCCTGCTTCCACGATGCCGATGTCGTAGCGCGCGATAATGGTAGGCAGGATGCCGACGAGTCCAAGCTCGATGACATACAGTCCAAACATGCCGAGCGCGATGAAGAAGATGGCCGCGCCCCGCGCCCGGTTGCTGAGATTCATGGCACTCATCGTTCGTTTCCTTGGACAGTGGGAGGCTGGATCACGGCCAAATGACTCGCCTGCGCGGCCACCTCAGGGTGATGTAATGGAGAACCGGATCTGGCGGCTGATGGGGGCTTCACCGCCTCCCACCAGGGGTTGAATTGCTGTGGCCGCCCATCCAGATACATCGGGCTTCCGATCTCCGGCGTCCACAGTGCATAGGCGCGTCTCTGGCTGGCGGCTGTGATGCGCTTGAACGGGTCATCCCAGTCGTGCGGCGAAATCGAAAAGCGACCGGCATGCGCGGGCGCCAGCACCTTCGCCCGCAGGTCCTCCGCCGCCTGCGCGGCCTGCTCGGGATTCATGTGGACATTCGCCCAGCGCGGGTCGTACTGGCCCATATCAAGCGCCACCCAGTCGAACGGACCGTACCGCTGCCCGATCTCCAGAAAGTGCGGCGCGTAGCCCGAGTCGCCGCTGAAGAAAAGGCGGCGCTGCGGGGACAGCAGTGCGAAGCCAACCCACAGCGATTTGTCGCGCGTGAAGGCCCGGCCAGAGAAATGCCGGGCCGGGGTGACGATTACTTGCAGTTCCGGCGTTTGCTGGATGACCTCGTTCCAGTCGGCTTCGCGCACGATCCGCGTGTCGTAACCCCAGGACTCGAAGTGCGCTCCGATTCCCAATCCTGTGATCACCCGCTTGACCTTGGGTCGAAGCGCCTGGATGGATGGATAGTCCAAGTGATCGTAGTGATCGTGACTGACCAGCAGCGCATCGATCTCTGGCATGTCGTCGGCCGCATAGATGCTCGTGCCCTCGAATGCCCTGTTTGCCCCGGGTACAGGTGCCGCGTTGGTGCTGAACACCGGATCGATCAGGATGCGCTGCCCGCCCAGTTGCACGAAGTAGGAGGAATGCCCCAGCCAGACCACCAGGTCCTGTGCGGGATCAAGCGCCTTGAGATCGGTCTTGATCGCGGGAACGGCGCCCGGTGGCCGAGGCTGGCCTTTCTCTCCAAAAATCGTCTCCATCCACATCGACCATTCGGATTGGTCCGTCGTCAGCATGGGCGTGTCGATCTGGTTGTGGAACACGCCATCCGCGTGGTTGGCCGAACGCTCGATGCGCGCCAGCCTCTCGCCACTGGGCAACGCGCCGAACACGGGATGCTGCAAATAGGCGACGGCACCCAGCACGCCGAGGATGACGATGCCGATGATGGCGATGAGGAGACGCTTCCAGATTCTTTTTTTCATGGGCAGGTGATTCCCTCGGTGCAACTCACCGATAGGCGGCAGGCTTGTCGCCATCTGTGTTGGGCTGGCTGATCCCCAGGTTCAGGTTGGCGTAGCGCTGGGGGCTCCTCACGATGTCCGCCACGAAGCGGCCGATGCTCGCGCGCGACGTTTCCGTTCCCTTGAAGGTCTCGCCTTTGTGGGTCAGCTCGAACTCCTCCGTTGGCTTGTCGGTCAGCCAGACCGGACGCAGGACGGTATAGGTCAGGCCCGATTGCGCGGCGGCTTCGGTTGCCTCGGCAGTCCTGCGGTACAGCGCGTGGTACTCGCCGACCATTTCCTTGTCCCAAGTCCTGAAGGGTTCGGGAAGCTCGTCGTAGATCCCGCCCGCACTGACCACGATGATGTGGTTTGCGCCGACGTCCTTCATGGTCTGGACGACGTTCGCCGTCTTCACGTCCAGATCCATTCCGTCCATCGTGCTGATGACGATGTCGTGGCCGCGAATTGCCTGTGTCAGGTCTGCGAGTTGGGCGGCATCTCCCTCCACCACGTTCACGCGATCGCTTTGCATGCTGTGCATGCGGCTCGCGCGGCGCAGGAACAAGGTCAGTCTTACGTCGTCCTGCTCCAGAAGCCGGGGAATGATCTGTCTCGATGTGCCGCCGTTGGCGCCGATCAGAATGACATTCTTCATCTTCGTACTCCCTAAGTTCCCTTGCCCACTTGCGTGAGCGTTGCGGACGTCTTCGGCGCTTGCGATCGCCAGGTCAGGAAGGCAAGGAAAGCGGCGAGCAGCAGCACGGCGGCGCTCGCGCCGAAGGTGCTCCGGTAGCCGCTGGTATCGAACAGCACACCGCCCACGGTGGAGCCCAGTGCGATGGAAAGCTGGATCACCGCCACCATCAGACCTCCACCGGACTCGGCGTTCTCGGCAGTCGCATGGGCCACCCAACTCCACCAGCCCACAGGCGCAGCGGTCGCCATCAATCCCCAAAGGCCCAGCAGCACGGTCACGGTGATGACCCAGGAGCCAACGGGGATCAGCGCCAGAGCAATCACCGCCATCAGTACAGGAATGGCGATCAGCGTCGGATACAGGCCCCGCTTCAGGAACACGCCGATGAATGTGGTGCCGACAAGCCCGGCTACGCCGATCACGAGCAGGATCAGCGACAGCGCAGTGACATCCACGCGCGTCACGGTTTCGAGGAACGGCCGGACGTAGGTGAACAGAGTGAACTGCCCCATGAAGAAAATGCCGGACGCCGCCATGCCCAGCGCGACCGTTCGGTTCTTGAGCAAACGAAAAACGTTGCCGGAACTCGACCCACGTGGCTTGGCCTGCATGGAGGGCAAGCTGACCCACTGCCATGCGAAAGCCAGCAGCGCGATGGGTACCAGGCTGAAGAAGGCTCCACGCCAGCTCACGATCGACCCCAGGTAGCTACCCAGCGGCGCGGCCACTACGGTAGCCAGCGCGTTGCCGCCGTTGAAAACGGCCAGTGCCTTGGGTACCTGGCTGACGGGCACGAGACGCATGGCAGTTGCGGCCGCCATCGACCAGAAGCCACCAATGACCACGCCAATGAGTGCGCGGCCGACCATATAGACCAGATAGTTGGGAGCCAATGCCACGATCGCGCCGGAGACGGCCATCACGCCAGTCAGCGTCAGCAGTAGCGTCTTGCGGTTCATGCCGCCGGCAAGCCAGGAGATGGTCAGGCTGGTCAGGACGGCAAACGCACCGGAAATGGCAATGCCTTGTCCGGCCATGCCTTCGGTGACACGCAAATCCCTCGCAATGGGCGTCAGCAAGCTGACGGGCATGAACTCCGAGGCGATCAGCGCGAACACGCACAGGCTCATCGCAAGGACGCCGCTCCAGTTCGGCGCATGCCCTCTGGCTTCGTCTGGAGGGAGTAGGCCTTGTTCCTCGGCCTTGGCTACTGTTGTCGTCATAGATGCTCTGCTTACCTATCGAGAGACCGGCTCGCTACGCCAATGACAAGAACGCCCGCAAGGGCGTGTCATGCGCAGGCCGGTAATCGATGAATGAAGGCCGCCGCGCGTTGGCGCATGGGAGCGGCCCCGAGGCGCTTACTTCAAGCTGGTCTTGAAGAAAGATTCCAGCTTGCCGAACGGCACCTTGCCGCTTTGCTTGTCGTACAGATCGACATGGTTCGCGCCGGGCACGATGACGAGTTCCTTCGGCTGCGCCGCCTGCTGGTAGGCGGTTTCCGCGAAGTAGCGCGAATGCGCCACTTCGCCAGTAATGATCAGGACGGGGCGCGGCGAGATTTCCTTGATGTAGGTGAGCTGCGGGAAGTTCATGAACGACATCGGCGTCGTGATGGACCATGCCCCTACCGAATTCACCGAGCGCGGATGCAGGCCCCGCTTCGTGCGGTAGTAGTCAAAGAATTCCACCGTGACCGGGTCGGCATCGGCCGGCAGCGTGACAGGATTGATGACCGCATCACGGGTGATATTGCCGGCCTTGTCGAAGATGACGTTGTGACTTGCGTAAGCTGGCTGGCCGGCCTCCGCATCTTTCCAGCGCTGAAGGCTCAGGTTCTCCAGTACCTTGGCCCGCTGCTCCGGGGTATAGCTGTCCTGAAAGCCCTGGCCCCACAACCGCGACATGTCGTACATCACCACGCTTGCCACCGATTTGATGCGCTTGTCGGCGGCGGCAGCGCTCAGGTTCAGGCCGCCGTAGCCGCAGACGCCCAAAAGGCCGATGCGATTGCGATCCACAATGTCCAGCAGGCCCAGGTAGTCCACCGCCGCCATCACATCCTCGGTGTTGATGTCCGGTGAGGCGACATTGCGCGGCTGCCCGCTGCTCTCGCCTGTATAGGACGGGTCAAACGCCAGCGCCACGAAGCCGCGCTCTGCCATCTCCTGCGCATACACACCCGAAGACTGCTCCTTGACGGCACCGAATGCGCCGCTCACGGCCAGAGCGGGCAACTTGCCTTGGCCACGATTCTTCGGAACATAGATATCGGCGGCGATGGTGATGCCGTACCTATTTTTGAAGGTGACTTTCTGATGGTCGACCGCATTGCTACGCGGGAAAGTCTTGTCCCATTCCTGGGTCAGTTGCACGGTATCTCCTTTCATTGGCAGGTTGAGCTGGGCAAGTGCGGGCTGCGACGCGACCAGCACCGCCGCGCCGGCGACGAGAGATAGCTGCAACAGTTTCCGGCGAGAAACATCTGTGGTCATGTCAGTGGCTCCTTGGTAAAAAATGCGCCGCTACGCTACGGGCTTACAACGCCCGCTTCAAAACGTCCGTGACGACTTCGCGCTTGTGGATGTCCGCGACGCCGAAAGCACGAACGTTGATCTGCACGCTGCCAACGAAATCAAGCGGGCCGCGTCTATCCTAAAAATCAGATGGCCCAGGTCACGCGACACCTTGGCCCCAGCTATCGAGTATTTTTCACGACGCGACCGGATCAGGGATATATCAATCGGCCAATTTTCTTGCCTAATACTCCACCATCCTGGGCTATCTGATTGGCGAGGAGCCGTTAAAGGGGTACGCTCCAGAAGTAAATTTTCTGGAGATGGACATGTCAACAAAGGTGCAGCCTCTGCAAATGCGGTCCCAGTCGCTTGACGCCATGACGGCAGCGATGACCGAGAGCATTGCCCGCTGGACGAGTGGCAAGGCCGACTGCACGACACGGGTACCCGGCCTCACCTTCTTCCGGCGGGACAGGCCCGCGCCGCCGGCGATGTGCATGGTCGAGCCAAGCATTGTTCTGTTGGTTCAGGGCGAAAAGCAGATGCTTGTCGGGGGCGAGGCGTATCCTTACAACGCTGAGCGCTTCCTCATCACGACGCTGGACTTACCTGCCGATTCCCAGGTGACGGCTGCTGCCCCAGAGAAGCCGTGTCTAGGGCTTAACTTGAAGCTCGATCTGCGCACCGTAGCCGAGCTGGCCGCGCAGGGCGAGTTGCCGATGCCTGGGGAGTGTCCACACGACCGCGGCATTGGTCTTGGCACGGTCACTCAGGCGTTGATCGACCCTATCGGGCGCCTGATCGACTTGCTTGATGAGCCGAAAGCCATTCCCATCTTGGCGCCCATGATTCAGCGGGAGATTCACTATCGTTTGCTGATGAGCGATCAGGCAGGCCGTTTGCGGCTGATTGCTTCGATAGGAAGCCAAGGCCACCGGGTGTCCAAGGCCATCGACTGGTTGAAGGAGAACTATGCCTCGACCCTTAAGGTCGATGACCTAGCCGCCTACGCACAGATGAGTACGTCCAGTCTGCACCAGCACTTTCGTCAACTGACAGCAATGAGTCCACTGCAGTACCAGAAGTGGCTACGACTCAACGAAGCTAGACGGTTGATGTTGAACGACGACAAGGATGCAGCCAGTGCTGCGTTCGATGTCGGCTATGAAAGTCCTTCGCAGTTCAGCCGTGAATACAGCCGGATGTTTGGCATGTCTCCAAAGCGGGACATTACCGCACTGCGGGAGCAAGCAGCGAAACCATTGCCACTTAGCTGATTGCAGTTGGCCAATCTCACGGCCGACGGTGCTCTACCGATCCTCCTCAGCAAGGTATCGGGTACCTCTCTCTATGTGTAAAGGCCTTTCATGTCCAGGCTCCCAGAACTCAGTCGCCGTGATGAACTACTGCCTAACGCTCAGCAGGTCTATGACGACATCATTCAAGCGCGAGGAAAGCTCGCAAAGAGCTATGCCGTCATGCTGCATGCGCCCACGCTCGTGGACCGCATCCTAAAACTGGCGACCAACATTCGCTTCGAGTCCTCGCTATCGAGGATGACGCTCGAACTGATTGCCCTAACTGTGTGCGCTGAACTCGACAACCAGTACGAAATCGACGTTCATACGCCGACAGCTCTGAATGCGGGCGTTGACGCCGTGACATTGGAGGCTATCAAGGCCAAGGTCGGCCTTAGCATCACAAATGAAGACGTCCGGCTTCCAGTCGAGTGCGCCCGAGAACTGGTGAGCACCCATCGATTGAGTGACGCCAGCTTTGAGCGAGCTCACCGTCTGTTCGGGAGCCAAGGCGTGGTCGAATTCGTTGGCGCCGTGGGTTTCTACTCAATGATGTCATTGATGCAGAACGCGCTGCAGGTTCGCGCACAGGACTAGCGCAACTGAACCGGTGGCGAAGCCGGAATCCTCCGAGTAATTCGAGCGATAACTGGGATGAATCGTTGCGGTGAAATTTGAAATTGGACGGGGCGTGTCGTCGATTCGATGATTCGTATCCATCCCACTGCACCGGCCATGTCTCAGCATATCCAAGCACCTCTGCACGGAATCACCGTGCTCGAACTCGGGCTCGCGGAAGCCGGCCAGTATGCCGGTCGCCTCCTAGCCGATCTCGGCGCCCGCGTTGTTACGATCGAGCCGCTCGGCGGCATCGAAACGCGCGCATTGCCTCCCTTCGTTCACGACGTTTCGGGGCACCGTCGTTCCGTAACACACGAATACCTGAACACAGGCAAGGAATCGCTTGCCATTGACCTGGATGACGGCGAACTGGTTACCTTGCTCCGCGGTTTCGAAGGTACGGCCGATTTGCTTCTCGTAGGCGCTTCGTGTCACGCGCTCGTGCCGAAGGATTTGCGCATCGCGGCCCTGGCTACAAGCCTATATGGTCTGGCGAGCGGCCGAGCCAATGCGCCAAGCACACCGTTCACGCGATTCCAGGCCGGAGGCAGCGGCTCGTTGATGCCCACCTCTCGACCCGCCGCGCCGGGCACGCTGGCTGGCGAATGCTTTTCCGGCGCCGGCATCGCCACTACGGCACTCGCGATCCTGCTCGCACGCCAGCGTGCTGCGAGTTCCCTGATCCTGAAGGCCGACCATTGCGAGCAGGCGCACTTGGTGAACCTCGAAAAGATGTTCATTGGCCGGATATCGCAGGACAAGGCGGACGTCACGCGCATGAGCCACCGCTATCCCTTCGGCGGCGCTGTGCGTTGTAAGGATGGATTTGTATCCATGCTGATCAACGAGAAGCACCAGTGGAAGGGTTTCAGCGAGGCCATCGGCAAGCCTGAGTGGGCGACCGATCCGCGCTTCGCCACCGGCTCCGCGCGGTTCGTCGTCAAGGATGAGATTGAAGCGGCGTTGCTTCCCTGGTGTGCGGCACGCACACGGCGCGAGGTGGTCGAAGCCATGCGTAGCCGTGAGGTACCGATCGGATCGATCAATGAGGTCGGAGAACTTGCGGCAGATCCCGCTTTGCACGCTCGCGACTTTGTTCGGGAGGTGGATACCCCCTATGGTCAGGTAACCGCCTTGGGTCTGCCCTATGGAACTGATCCGCTATGGCAGGCCGGCAGAGATGGACGTCGACCCTTTGCGCCGCTGCTCGGTGAGCACACGACTCCGATCCTGTACGCGCTCGGTTACGCCCCAGCGCAAGTCGCGACTTTGGAAGCCATGAATCTCATTGGGAGCGAACATGCAGTTGTCTGAATATGGCGCGGTCAAGATCCTCCAAGGAATCCGCATTCTTGACTTCACCTGGGCTGGCGCAGGCCCATTCGCGACAGAGCAGCTCTGTCGAATGGGCGCGGATGTCGTAAAGGTGGAGTCTGCCTCGCGACCTGACCTCTTGCGCGTCGCCAACATCGCCTATAACTGGGGACCTGGTGGCTTGGAAAGCAATGCCTGCTTCAACGATATCAACGCGGGCAAGCGATCCATTTCGCTGGACTTGAAGAATGCTGCCGGCAGAGACATCGCACTGCGTCTGGCGCGTGAGGCAGATGTCGTCTGCGACAACATGCGCCCCGGAAAAATGGAGGCGCTGGGCCTGGGCTATGAGCAGTTGCGGGAGATCAACCCGCGCGTCATCTGCTGCTCGGTATCCGCGACGGGGCGCATCACCATGCGCGACGGCAGCCGACAGGCCGATGTACCGGGCTATGCGCCTGTCTTTTGGGCCGAAGGGGGCGGAGCGTCCGTAACGGGATTCCAGGGAGAAGAGCCAGCGTACTTCCGCGCTCCGACGGACATGAACGCAGCGACGTACTTTGCGCTCGGCATTCTCTCGGCGCTATTCGCTCGCGAACGCAGTGGCCTCGGTGCCAGGGTGGATTGTTCGGCCGTCGAGACCGTGGCTTGCTCGGTCGGCGATGAGGTGCTCGCGGCGTCGCTGAACATTCAGGCTGGTGGTCTCCGCGGCAATGATCGCCCTCCCTATGCGCCGAATGACGCGTTTCCGTGCCTTGGGGAAGACGCCTGGATTGCAATTGCCGTCGCCAACAATAAGCAGTGGACGGCCCTGTGCGAAGTCCTCGGATTGAAAGCGCTCGCGGAGGATGAGCGATGGCGCCAGCGTGCGAATCGCTGGCACGACCGAGAAGCCCTCTATCGACTCATCGCACCAGCCACGATGAGCCGCGAGGCCTTCGAGCTTGAGCATGCGCTGCACTCCGTTGGGGTTCCTGCGTCCGCATGCGCATCACTCGCGCAACTCCTTGAAGACAAAGATCTGTGTGACCGCGGCTTCTGGCAGATAGCCCGCCATCCCGTCATCGGGGAACAGCGCGTCGGCGGGCTGGCATTCAACCTGACGCCGCCCTTGCCACAGCATGCCCGCGGAGGGCCTTTATTGGGAGAACACACGGCAGAAGTCCTTGCTGATTGGCTGGCACTGGCTGAGCCTGATTTGTCGAACCTGAAGGCGCAGGGCGCATTCGAGAACTATGAATTCCCCGAAACAACGCGCCAAAAGACTGCAGGCGCATAACCAGGAGACCTATACCGTGAACAACTCGATCCTCAAGCGCCTGATGCTCGCTGTCATAGCTGCGCTTCCGCTCGCAGCGGCTCAAGCCAATGAGCCCATCCGCCTGATCGTTCCATTCGGACCGGGTAGCGGCACGGACCTGATCGCGCGGACGCTCGCCAAAGCCGTGACGGAAGAAACGGGAACCCCCGTGATCGTGGACAACAAGCCCGGTGGAGAGGGCTTTATCGGCTCGCGTGCAGCCGCGACCGCTGCACCCGATGGTCGCACGCTCCTGATGGCGGGAAGCTCAACGCAGGTCGTCAATGCGCACCTCTTCAAGAAGCTGCCCTATGACCCGGTCAAGGACTTTGTTCCGGTGACACCGATCGCTCGAACCTCGATGCTCCTCACGGTCAACGCCAACCTTCCCGCAAAAAACGCCACGGAGCTGATGCAGTTGGCAAAGGCCAAGCCAGGTGTGCTCAGCGTTGGAAGCGGTAGTGCTACCACGCGCCTGGTGGGCCAATACTTCATGCAGCAGGCCGGTATCAAGATGCTGGATGTTCCATACAAAACCCCGGCGTCTGCTGTCACCGACTTGATGGGAGACCAGGTGAACGTGGTCTTCATTGACCTACCCACAGTTGCAGGTCATCTGCAGAACGGCAAACTGCGTGCCCTTGCGGTCACTGGGCGACAGCGAATGCAGGCGCAGCCCAACGTTCCGACACTTCAGGAGGCCGGCTTGAAGGACTTCGATATCACTGCTTGGTATGGCATCTGGGCGCCCGCCGGCACCCCGTCCCCCATTGCCGCCCAACTGAATGCGACGTTTAGCAAAGCCATGGCCAGCCCGTCCGTCAAGGCGTTCTTTACCAACGCGTCGATGGAGACCTTCGGTGCCATGACACCTGCGGACTTTCAGAAATTTCAAGCGGACGAAACCGCCAAGATTGGCCGCATTGTGAAAGCGGCTGGCATTGAAGCCCAATAAGGTGACGGCATGAAGATCGTTTGCTACCAATCGACGGATGGCCCCCGGTGCGGCGTGCTCGAAGACGGCCGAGTGTTCGATGCGGCCAGCTTGCTGGGACACACGGGGGCGCTACGAGATGCACAGGCACTACTGGAACTCGGCCCCGATGCAGTGCAGCGGCTGCGAAGCGCCGCCAAGTCATCGAACGACACCGCCATTGAAGGCGTCCGTCTGCTCGCGCCGGTGCTTCGGCCGCCCACTATCCGCGACTACAGCGTTTTTGAAGGCCACGCATCCATGGGCGGGGCATGGCAGCTCCACGAAGCATGGTATCGGCTTCCGACCTTCTACTTTTCCAACCCGTTGTGTGTCTACGGGACCGGAGACGTTGTGCCGTATCCCTCCGCGAGCCGCAAATTCGACCTGGAGGTGGAACTGGCGGTCGTGATAGGACGCGAAGGGCGCAACGTGCATGCGCAGAATGCGATGGAGCACGTCGCCGGCTTCATGATCTTCGTGGATTGGAGCAGCCGCGACCTGCAACGGGATGAAATGCAACTTCATCTCGGCCCGGCCAAAGGCAAGGACTCGGCTAACTCCTTCGGGCCGTGGCTGGTGACACCGGACGAACTGATGCATGCCATGCGCGATGGCCAACTGCACACCAGCGCTACGCTGAAGGTCAATGATGTCGAGTGGCTGTCCGGCACGACCGGCGGCATGCAACACGATTGGCCTGCGCTAATCGAGCGCGCTTCCCGTGACAGCCGCATCGTGCCTGGCGACGTCATTGGTTCCGGTTGCGTCGCGGGCGGATCTATCCCAGAAATGATCCGCCTCGGCCGGTCGGGTCGCTACTTGGAACCGGGGGATCGCCTCGAAATTTCGCTCGATGGTCTCGGTGTTCTCACATCCACCGTAGGAGACCGTGAACTGGAACGAGAGGGTTATCGATTCCTACCTCCCTCCCGAGAATTCAAAGGAAGCGCGGCATGATAGAAGTTGCAATTGTTGGAAGCGCCGTCGTTCCCAACGCCATCTACGCCCAGCCGGATGATGATCTTCTCATGCGCTGCGTGGTCAATGCGGCGCGTGACGGGGCTGTGCGCAAGGAGGAGATCGGCGCCCTCATTTCGATGACGCCGCGGGCTCACACCTATCAGCAGTACCAGACGCAGCATATCTCCAGCCGGCTGGGCCTGAAGGTGCAAACGCTGTGCGAGTTCGAGTTGTCTGCGCTGGGCATGTGCAACGCGCTGTCCCATGCCGCGCATCTGATCGAGGATCGGAACATTCCGGCGGTGGCAATCATGGGCTGTTCCCGCGAGAGCACTGTTCCGACGTCCGAGTTCTTCGGAAATCGCACCGCGCGTACATCGGATGCGAGTTTCATCGGGCCCTTCGGCATGACGCCGATGTCATGGAACGCGCTCGGTGCCCGCCAAATGCTCGCCGACGGCGAGGCCACCGAAGCGGATTTCGCCGACGTCTCTGTGAGACTGCGCCGTCAAGCGATCGACAACCCTTTCGCCTATTTCCGCAAGGCCGTCACGCGCGAGGAAGTACTGGCCTCCCGCATGGTGTCCTCGCCGACTCGGCTGCTGATGGTCTGTCCGCGCACAGACGGCGCTGGCTGCGTGATCGTCGCACGAAAGGACATCGCTGATCGACAACCGGAGAAGGCGATCGTGCATAAGGTTCAGGGGATGGCGCACGACGGCGACAACATCATCCCCGAGCGCGCGGGCCGCTCGATGTGGGCCATCCCGGCGGCGACAGCAGCCATCACCGATGCTTTCGAGCGTAGCGGGCTGGGCCACTCCGACATCGACGTCATCGAGCCATGGATCCCGTTCTCCTCGCTTGAAATCATGGTCATGCGTGCCATGGGCTTTCCACGCGACTACGGCCAGACGCACTGCGTCAGCCCTTCAGGAGGGCCGATCGCGCGCGGCTATCCGCTGCTGGCAACCGGCTTCTACAACTGGCATGAGATCGTGCAGCAACTGCGCGGCCACGCGGGGCCACGTCAGAAGGACGGCGCCCGATTCGCCATGGCCGTGAGCGAAACCGGCAACTACAACGAGTGCGTCGTGGACATCTTCGCGCGCTATGACGGCGGCCTTGGGCGCCGCTGAAACGGAGAGGGAACATGTATACGATACCCACCGAACACGAAGCCCTTGAAGGCTACGCAAACGACGTCAAAGCGCGCGAGGATGAAGCGCGCGAGTTGCTCGCCCAACATACGGAATTGTGGGGCGATGGGCCGCCATACTTCAGTGTGGCCACGCATCCGTTCTGGAAAGCGCTCGCTGAGGGTAAGTTCCACCTCGGAAAGTGCGGCAATTGCGGTCACGTGTACTTCCCACCGCGCGTGATTTGCCCGCAATGCTGGGCACAGGATGCTGTCCAGTTGCAGGACACGCCTGGGGTGGGCACGCTCGTCACCTTCACCGATCTGTATGTCACCTCTCCAGCACTTAAGTCGCTGGCGCCCCTTCGGCTGGCAGTAGTGGATCTCGACGAAGGGGTCCGAGTTCTGACCTGGCTGCGAGGCGACGGCGCCAAGGAGGCCGAGCCTGGACGGCGTTGCCGGATCGTCGTGGAGGAAGTACTGAGTCGCAAGTGGTTCATCGCCAACCCGATCTAAGTCATGGCTTTTGGCGAACGCGACGTACCGTCTGTATCAGTGCGTCTAGTCCTGGGACCTCGCGCTTAGTGTTCCAGACCACAAAGGCGCTCGGCTGTCGTTTGACGGAACGGATCGGAACGTAGACGACCCCATCGATGCCCGCCTTACTGACGGACTCGGGGACGAGCGAAACGCCGACGCCAGAGGCCACGAGAGCGACGACGCTCAGCACGAGCGCTGCCGCCACACGCACCTTGGGCTGGAAGCCGCCGCTGCCACATAATGCGATGACGTGGTCATAGTAGGCGGGGGATGGGTCGCGCGAGAACATGACGAATACGTCATCGCGGAGTTCTTTCACATCGATCTCCCGCTTTCGCGCCAGTGGGTGTGTCTGCGGTAGGCAGGCGACGAAGCGTTCCTCGAACAACACCAAGCTCTCAAGACCAGCGGGGGCTACCGGGCTGTTGATGAAACCGACGTCCAGGCGTCCGTTGCGCAGCATGTCCAACTGCGTCTGCGTGGAGAGTTCGCGCACCGACAGTTCTATCTCGGAAAACGATCGGGCAAACTCATTGAGAACATCAGTTAGACCGCGAAAGAGAAGCGTGCTCGTAAAGCCTACGTCAATGAAGCCTGCGCTCCCGGCTGCCATGGCATGCGCGAACTTCAGCAATTTTTCCTCCAGAGTAACGATCTCTCGCGCCCGTTCCAGCATGGCGCGTCCGATGAGCGTCATTTCCATCGACTTGCTTCCGCGGTCGAATAGCCGCACTCCCATCTCTTCTTCGAGTCGAATGACGCTGTTGCTCAGAGCTGGCTGGGTTATGAACAGTCTGCTGGCGGCACGACCAAAATGCATTTCCTCTGCGAGCGCTACAAAATGCCTTAGCTGTCTCAGTTCCATGCCGAATCCTTTTCGGTCGATCAATAGCGAGAATCGCTATTGCGCACGACAGTACTGAGATTAACGCACGTTGAAGATGGACGTACATGTGGGAATCTCTCCCACTGAAGGCAGGTTGTCCACGGACTGCAGCATCGAGAATAGCTGGCGCGCAGCGTGTTCTGAATGAGTCTTTTCCGTGCATGCAGCGAACTTTTGCCATAGTTCTTCGGCAGTCAGTGGGTCCGATGCGTGGCCCCGAATCGTTTCGATTGGACCGCTTTCCAGGATTTTCCCGTTGTGCAGTTTGATCGTCACTGTCTCGGTCGGTGAAAACACCGGATCTCGCGGATCCTGCTCGTCCAGCGGCGTGAGAGTTACCTTGGGGTAGAACGCCTGCATGTCCGCACGTTGGACGACCGTATCGGTCACCTCGGATACGCCCATCTTGCCCAGCAGGACGGCGGCGGCGATCGCGAATTCGCCACTGAACTGTGCTGCGTAGCGTGTTGTAGGCCTAGGATTCACCAGCACAGTCGTCTGCCCACGTCCCATTTTCACCTCCACCGACTCGATGTCTGCGTCGGTGATCCCTGTGCCTTCCAGCATCCGCACCGTTGCCTCGAACGAGCGATGCATGAAGTAGCACGTCGGGTATCTCTTGACGAGCAGACTGTGCTTTGGCAGATACCACTCTTGCCCCAGCTTGACGGGCGAGTCGCGGTCTGGGGCGTTGTCTGCTGAAAACGCACCAAGAAAACCCTGTTCGTTTTCGAGCGCATTTTCGCTTCCGGTCAGCCCTGCGGCAGCGAGCCGAGCAGAAACGAGGCCATTGCGCGCGGCCATTCCAGCGTGGTAGCCCTTGGTCATCGACGGAAAGTTCGCGGCCAGTCCTCCCGCATGACTTGCAGCAATCGACAATGCCGCAGCGGCACGCTCTGTCGGCAGCTTTCGCAGAACGGCTGCGGCAGCAGCTGCGGCCAGGGTGCCAAGCACCGGGGTAGGATGCCAACCCTTGCGATGGTAGTTCTTGTCCCGGCGCCAAAGCTCGCACCATACCTCGTAGCCTGCAACGTAGGCGGTCACCAGTTCTCTGCCATTGGCATTAAGTGCTTCGCCCTCTGCCAGAATCGTTGGAACTAGGACGGCGCTTGGGTGACCTGACAGCGATTGGTCGTCGAAATCGAGGCTGTGTGCGGATGCACCACCGAGTAGTGCAGCATCGGCAGCTTTGACGCGATGCGAAGACAGGCATGCTCTGGATTCCTGAGCTCCGGCTGGCTCGACCAACGTGCGTCGGACGATGTCTACGACTGGCTGGTCGATACCAACCATCATCACGGCCACCGTGTCGGTGAACGCATTGCGTACCAGCGGAAGCGTGGCTTCGGGCAACAGTTCGAACTTGATGCTGGAGAGAAACCGGGCTGTGTCTGCGGTGAGCGTATTCATGGATATGCCTTATTTATCAATGGGAGAAGGATGCTGGCGACCTATCGGTGGCTGAGATCTGCCCGTGACTCACTGTGGAGTGATCTGGGCCTTGTCCACGACGTGAGACCACGTCGCGATCTCATCGCGCACACGCTTGCCGAACTCAGCGGAGTCCGAGTACGCGGGAGCGACCCCAGCGTTCTCAAAGGCTTTCTTCAGCGCACTCGAATTCATGGCCCTCATGATTGAGTTCTGTATGGCCTGCCGCGTTTCCGGCGGCATGCGACCGGGCCCGAAGACCCCGAACCAGTACATGACGTTGTAGTTGGGATACCCAGCTTCCGCGAAAGTCGGGACCTGGGGCAGCGCCGCATTCCTGGCTTTTCCGCTCAACGCGACGCCGATGACTTGACCATCGCTGATGTACTGGCGGGTGGAGCCGACGCTGCCGATTGCCAGATCAATGCGTTGACCGATGACGTCCATCATCGCTGCCGTCACTCCTTTGTACGGCACGTGCGTCATGCGCGCTCCGGCTGCAACAGCAATTCTTCGAATGCGAGATGGCCAGACGATCCCTGCCCCCCCGAGCCGAACGTCATTGCTGCTGGGTCCAGTCGTGCGGTGGCGATGATGGAGCGAAGGTCCTTTGCGGCCAGGTTGGTGCGAGCAACCAGAACAGCGGGCGCTTCCGCGATTTGGCTGATCGGCGCAATATCGCCAAGCGGGCTATACGGCAGCTTCTTGTAGAGCGCAGCCGCAACGGCGAAAGAGTTGTCCGTCACAAGCAGTGTATGGCCATCGGCCGGAGCCTTTGCAACGATCTCATTGCCTAAGATTCCCCCAGCCCCAGTCCGGTTCTCCACGATGACCGGCTGGCCGAGAGCCTCGGTCAGTTCCTTGCCCAGCGTCCGTGCAGCTGTGTCGGTGAAGGAACCCGCTGCGAAGGGCACAACAATCCTGACGGGTTTAGTGGGCCAAGGCTTGGGGTTTGCGGTTTGGGCTGGGGCGGCGGTAGCGACGCAGCAAGCCAATGGGAAGAGGAACTTGGCGATGATGGAGACCACCGAACGATGAGGCTGCCGATGTCGCTCTGATGACTGTTCCTTCATGGGGTAGTTCGCGGCGGAGCGGTCGCCCCGTGCGAAGCTAGGGGTTGTGTTTTTCATGGCCGATGTCTCCCTTCCTGGATGGCCAACCTTGCCGGGGATGGGGCCTCGCACGCCCAGTAGAGTCCCCGCGCCTTCTTCTGAGGCGTTTGGGCCGCGTGATGGAGCGCCAGGGTAGCGGCGGGCACTTTCCCGGCTTGGAAGTACCCGGCGCGGTATTGGACTTACCCTTCCGTAAAAAACTTCTCGCCACCGAAGAATCGGTTGGGCTTTGTGAAGATCGACAGGAAGACGGCCCCATTGGGCGAATGCGCCACGTGGGTGTTACCACCAGGCCGCCAGACGAAGCTGCCTGGGCCGCAGCTTCCTTCGTCGTCCTCCAGGGAGCCTTCGAGCATGTAGGTCTGCTCGATCGACGTGTGTTCGTGCAAAGGCACCACCGCGCCCGGCTCCATCTTGAACATGATCGTGGACATGCCGGAAGCCGGGTCCGAGTAGAGAACCTTCATCTCGATGCCCGGGAAGTCCGTCGCCTGCCAGGACATGGCGGCCGCGTCGATGTAGTGCGAGCGCAGGTGTTCCGGCAAAGAGGAAGACGATGCGGATACGGTGTCGGAAGTGGTGGATGTCATGATTCAACCTCTTGAGTCGCATCGTGCGACTCGATGTCAAACGGGCGGTCGTGCTGCAGGCTGGGCAGTTGCTGCCGTCGCTTCGCCACATCGCCCAGCGAGATAGACTGGATCAGCAAGCCAGGCTCGCCATCCAGTTCGGCGAGCACCACGCCATCCGGGTCGATGACCAGGCTGTGCCCATGGCTCGTGCGGCCGTTGCCGCTTTCGCCGCATGAGGCGGCAGCAAGCACGAAGGCGCGATTCTCGACAGCGCGCGCCTGAAGCAGCGTGCGCCAGTGGCCGGGGCCGGTCTGCCGGGTGAAGGCGGCCGGCACCAGCAGAATCTCCGCACCGGCCTGGGACAGGGCGCGGTAGAGATGCGGGAAACGCAGGTCGTAGCAGACGGACAGGCCGACCTTGCACCAGGGCGTGGTCAGCACGACGGCCTGATTGCCAGGACGGTAGTGGCGCGATTCCTGAATCTGCGTGCCATCGGCCAGCGTCACATCGAACATGTGCAGCTTGTCGTAGGCGGCGCGCACCTGGCCGCGCGGATCGAACACCAGCGAACGGTTCGCCATCTTCTCCACCGATGCATCGTACGCTGCGTGGGAACCCAGGAAGACCCACAGGCCGGACTGCTCGGCCACGCGGGCGATTTCGCGCTGCACCCGTTCGGCTTGATGGGCCGCCTCCAGCATGGCGCTGCGGCGGCCATCCAGGCAGCTCGCATACTCGGGCAGCAGCAGCCAGTGCGCGCCACCGCGCACGGCGTCGGCCGCCAGGGCGGCGACGGTCGCCAGGTTGGCGTCCACGTTGGAGGCCGGCGCGTACTGGCCGAGCGCGACCGTGAGCGAGTCGGTCATCGCGCCTTCAATCCGAGCATGTCGCGCGCCTGCGCAGGCGTGGCTGTGTCGAAGCCCACGGTCTGGAGAACCTTGACCCCCTTCTCGACCAACTGCGCGTTGCTGGTGGCTTGCACGCCCTTCTCGATGTAGAGGTTGTCCTCCAGACCCACGCGTACGTGCCCGCCCAGCAGCGCCGACTGCGCCAGCATCGGGTATTCCTTGGGGCCGATGCCGAACGCGGCCCAGTTGGCGCCCGCTGGCAGCAGGTTGCGCATCGCCATCAGCATGTCGGGGTCGGCCGGTGCGCCCCAGGGCACGCCCATCACGAGCTGCCAGATCGGGTTGGCCTCGATCAGCCCCTGACCGATCATGTGCTTGGCCAGCGCGATATGGCCGGTGTCGAACACTTCCAGTTCCGGCTTCACGCCGGCCTCGCGGATCACGGCGGCGATGGCCTCGACGTGCTTCTGGATGTTGATCAGCGCACCCTTGCCGAAGTTGAGGCTGCCCATGTCCAGACTGCAGATTTCCGGGCGCAGCGCGGCGATGTGCCGTGCGCGCTCCGCGGGCGTGCGCAGGTTCGAGCCTTCGCCCACGGTGTTGGCCGTCTCGTCGCTGGGGATGAAGCGAGCGCCCGCGCCGGTGGTCAGGTTCACGATGACGGGCGAACCGCTGTCTCGGATGCGCTCCACGACCTCCTGATACAGCGCGAGTTCGATGGAGGGCTTTCCGGTCTCCGGGTTGCGCACGTGGATGTGGGCGATCGCCGCCCCTGCCTTGCAGGCTTCGATGGCCGAGTCGGCGATCTGTTTCGGGGTCACGGGCACTGCGGGGAAGCGCCCTGCGGTGTCGTCGCCGCCGGTGATGGCGCAGGTGAGGATGACGGGCTTGCTCATGGGGAATCTCTCTCTGAAGATGGCAGGGACCTGCTTACTGAATTCGTATATTTCGCTTGCGCACGATGTCGCCAAGCGCCTTCTGGCTGCGCAAGAAGGATTCGCGGAACTGCTCCGGCGTGCCGGGATCGGGCAGGAAGCCGCGCTCCAGCAGTTCCTTGTTGATAGCCGGCTCGTTCAAGGTGTCCCGGACGGCTTCGGCCAGTGCTTGCACCGCTTGTGGTGGAATGCCCTTCGGCGCCAGGACGCCCTGCCAGCTATACAGGTCGAAGCCCGGGTAGCCGCTCTCCTGCACGGTGGGCACGTTCGGCAGGGTCTGGAGCCGGTCCTTCGCCGACACCAGCAGAGGTTTGAGCTTGCCTGCGCGGACGTGAGGCAACGCCGTCGCGGGATCGGAGAGGTAGAGGTCGATCTGGCCGGCCAGCAGCGCCTGGATGGCGGGCGCGGCACCGGGATAAGGCACGTGCATGGGCGTGACGCCCACGCGATCGGCGAACGCTTCCATCGTCAGGTGGTTCATGCCGCCCTGGCCCCAACTGCCGTAGGTCACGCGGTCGCCGCGCTCCTTCATGTACGCGATCAGCTCGGCGGCATTGCTGGCGGGAAAGTCCGGCTTGACCAGCAGCACGAGCGGCGTGCGCACCAGCGGCGCGACGAACTCCAGATCGCGCTCCGCCGAATACTTCAGGTCGGGGTAAAGCGAGGCATTGACGGCCACCTGCTCGGCGGTGTTCATGACCGTGTAGCCGTCCTTGGGCGAGGACAGCAGCGCCTGCGTCCCGATGATGGTGTTCCCGCCGGGGCGGTTGTCCACGATGATCGGCTGCTTGATCGCCTGCGACAGGCGTTGCGTCACCACGCGCGCCACGTTGTCTGCGCCGCCGCCTGCCGGATAGGGAACGATCCATCGGATCTGACGCGAAGGATATTCCTGGGCGACCGCCACGCCGCCCATGCAGAGCGATGTAGCGAGCGCGATGGCAACGTGGGCGAGGCGCATGGGTTGTCTCCTTATTAAAACGAGTGCTTGAATTGTCTTTGACCTACCTCAAGTGCCGCCACTAGGCGTTTCACGTAAAATCAAGCGATGTTTAAACACTTGTTTGATTTAATCGCATGGTTCGGCATTATCCTGGCGGCCCCCGGTCGAGCGAGGTCACGAAGCAATTGATTCTGGATGTCGCGGAGCGCCTGTGCGCCGAAGGTGGCGTCGAGGCGCTCTCCGTGCGCACCGTCTGCGAGCAGGCGGGCGCCAATGTGGCAGCCATCAGCTACCACTTCGGCAACAAGCAGAAGCTGCTCGAAGAAATGTTCCAAAGGCGCGTGACGCCACTCAACGAGGAGCGGCTGCGGCTGCTGGATGCCGCCATTGCTGGGCCGCGGGAGCGGCTGCTGGAGGGGGTGATTCGGAGCTTCATCGGCCCGGTGATCCGGGGGATCGCATCCAGTGCACCCGCCGATGATGAGCGCGGTGGGAACTCATCGCGGGTCGTGACGCAGTTTCTCGCCCGCGTATATTCCATGCCGGGGGAGGAAGACTTCCTGAAGGCCCATTACGAGCCGGTGCGCAGCCGATTCGTGCTCGCACTTCAACTGTGCCTGCCCGGGCTGCCGTTGGACGATCTGCTGTGGCGCTACAACATGATGGTCGGTGCGCTGATCTATGCGATGAACGGGCCGCAGCGGATGACCAGACGGCCGATGGTTTTCAGCAACTCCCCGACGAACGTAAGCGAGATCACGGCGGAGAGCTGCATAGGCCAGATGACAGCCTTCCTCGTCGCGGGTTTTCAAGCGCCACGCCAGGATGAGGCTCAGTAGGCTTTCGGCGGCCTGAGTTCTCTCCGGTCTTTTCCCATGTGTCGAGAACTACCTGCTATGAGCGGTATCGCCCTGTAGCGATAGATAGGGGTTGTTGGGGGGTATCTCCGAGAAGAGCAGCCCCGCATCATCCAGAAGGTAGCCGTGGAGACGGCGGGATTTCCTGGGGCCAGTGACTTCGCAGGTCCAGATGTTCAGGCCGTTGGGATGCTTGCGGTGTAGCTGCAGTTTCTCAAAGCGCTTTTGTACCCATTGCCAATCCTGCTGCTTGTCCTGCCTGGCCAGCGCAACCACCTGGGGATGTTCTTGCGCGTAGCGTTGGAATACGCCGGGACTGACCAGGTAGGCGGTGTCGCCCACCGTATGCACCAGCGCCTTCGCGTCGTTGATGATGAGTCGCCGCGTGCCGACACCCTGTTTCAGCCACGCCATGAAATGCTCCCCGGACGGCATCGCGACCGTTGGAGTTGATGCAGGTCCAGGGGCAAGTGGCACGGGAGACGCTGCGGCTGCGGCTGTGGTTGGAGCAGGAATATCAGGCTGAGCAGGGACTTTCTCCGCTGGTTCTTCATCCTTCCCCGTGTCGGACGTGCCATCCAATCCAACCATCGCCAGCATGTCCTCCATGACGTCGGGCACGGGCGGGGCCGCAGTCGGCAAGGCGGCATCGCTGCGAGGGCCTTCCCAAGGGGGAGTCTCCTGGCCTTCGGGTGCCGACTGCGCCACGTCCGCGGACGGGGTGGCTGGCGCGTTGGCGCCGATATCCGCAGGCGTCGTGTCGATCGCCACCGTGCCGGCGAAAGGTGTTGGTCGCTCGCCGGATTCCCAGATCAGCGCAGGCGCCAGGCGCAACAGGGTGAACGAGTGGGACCAGCCGGTCGCACTCGTCACCGTCGCGCGCCAGACGGCCTTGCCGTCCGGCGTGGGCTGCAGCATGCCGTGGTCCTGCAGCACGTTGAAGACGGCGGTGTTGTTCGCGGGGATGCCGTCGATGCCCTGAGACAGCAGGTGTGCGCGCAGCTTGTCCGAGACCGTCTTGCTCACCAGCCACAGCGCGTCCTCGGTGAGCCAGCCATCGGAGGCTTCCGGCTGGTTCAGCTTCAACTGTTCCTTGAGCAGGTAGCGCAGCCCGTCCAGCAGCTTGCGTTGCAGCGCGTGCCTGGGTGCTGCCATGGCGCGGGCCGGATCGCCGCCCAACTCCTGGGCCACGGAAGCGCGGTCGGCCTGCACGACCAGTTCGCCCAGCACGCCGGCGTGCTCGTACTGTCCGGCCAGGACGTAGAGCAGTGGTGCCCACAGGGACGGATAGCCGCTGAGCCAGTCCAGGAGCGGGCCATCGAGCAGTTGGCGGTAGAGCAGCCCCGTCGCGGCGCTGTGCAGGCGGTACTCACGGTCTTCGCGGTAGCGGAAGCGGTACGGCTGGTGCAGCGGGCCGTGCCAGGGATGCCACAGCGAGCCGTCGGCCAGCTCGACCTGTAGATCGACGGCCACCTTGCCGATGTCGTGCAGCAGCGCGGCGTAGGCGACGGCGGCGGTCCAGGCTTCAGCCTGCGCCGCCTGGTCTTCGGGGCTGGCACCGATGGGCAACAGATGGGATTGCCGCAGCTTGAGCGCATAGGCGACGATTTCCAGGCCGTGGTCCAGCATGCCGCCCGGGTAAGCGTGGTGATGGCTTTCCGATGCGGGGAATTGCTGGACCAGTTCGGCGTAGCGCTCCAGCGGCGTGCGGTACAGGGTGGCGAACTGCCGGCGCGAGAGCGACGTGCGCTGCCAGATGTGTTCCAGCAGCTTCTGCCGCCGCGGTGTCGCCAGCAGCGATGCGGCCGATTCGGGCCGCAGCAGCCCTTTGGGGAGGTCGGTTGCGGGCGCTGGCGACGGGGCAGCGACCGGGGGCCGTTTTCGCTGGAACAGGGAGAGCATGCGGGTGTCCTCTGGGGGGCCGGCCGGGAGGCCTTTTCGCCTTTTAGAGGTAGGGCCTTTCCCCTTGCACCCCATTCCCTTGCCATTTCGGCCCTTTGGCCTTTAGAAGCCTTTGGATATAGGTGCGAAAGGCGTTGATCGTCCATCGTCAATGCGGGGTGCGGCGAGGCCGGATAGATGCAGGAAGGCTGGCTGTTCACGCCCTACGATGGGCCAATTCTTGAATTGGAGAGGACGCCGTTAGGCTTCACATTGACATGGTAAGGAAATTTCCTTACCATGCAGGTATCGCAATCAGGAGAGCCGCCATGCCTGCCATCCACGAGATCGCCACGCTGACCTCCAAAGGCCAGATCACGCTGCCCAAGCCCATTCGGCAGGCGCTCGGCGTCGATGCCGGCGGCAAGCTCGCGTTCGATCTGCGGGGCAGCGAAGTCGTCGTCACCCGCGTCGATGCCGAGCACGAGGACCCCGCCATCGGCGCGTTCCTGAGCCTGCTGGCCCGCGACATCGAAGCTGGCCGGAACGTCCAGGGCCTGCCCGAGGATCTGGCTCGCGCCATGCTGGAGCATGCTGGCCACGGTGTTAACCTGGACGAGGAGATCGACGGGAAAGTGGAACTCTGATGCAACGGCATGGCTGGACGCTGCTCTTCCACGACTGCCTGATCGAACAGTTGCAGAAACTGCATGCGGCCGCGAGGCGCGCGCAGGAGAACGACCCGGAGGGCTTCGAATCCAATGCCACCGTCAAGCTCTTCCGGGCCTTGAGCCAGTTGATGTTGGATGCGGTGCCCGGTGATCCGGCACGCGACGAGTACCGCCAGGGCAATACCCTGGGATCAGCCCACCGTCACTGGCGAAGGGCCAAGATCGGAAGGCGGTTCCGGCTGTTCTTCCGGTACGACTCGAAGGCGAAGGTCATCGTGTACGCCTGGGTCAACGATGAACAGACCCTGCGGTCTTCGGGCAGCAAGTCGGACCCCTACGCCGTATTCGAGAAGATGCTCGGGCGTGGCAACCCGCCAGACGAATGGAATGCATTGGTACAGGCAAGCAAGCAAAATTGGAGCAAACTGGAATAGGCATCCCTCAGTAGCAGGAGACGACCATGAACACCACGACCCGCATCAGCACCGCAGAACGCCTCGGCCGCGCCTTTGGTCGCGGATGGCGCGCCTACATGCGCGGCGAACGTCGGATGTCGCACTGGTTGGTGTCCAAGGGGGTGCCGGCGGCCGTTGCCACCGCGCTCGTGTGGGTGGTCAAGCTGTCTGTGGTGGGATTGCTGCTCTACGTTGCTTTTTGGTTCGCACTCGTGTTGTTGGGCGTCGTTGCGGCGGCGTGGGCTGCTGCCAATACCTCTGACGAGGACGAGTGGCCTTTCACCGATCTCACAGAACTGCGCAAGACACCGGGCTACGATCCCAATCTGTACAACGATACGTCGCACGAGTTGTACACCGACGACTGACGGACTCCGGGCTACTTCAGCTTGCCTCCCGTGAGTGCCCCAGCCCCCTTGCCCCCGGCTTGGCCGGCGCTCTTGCTGCCGTCCGACAGCCCCTGAATGGCATGTCCGGCCCGAATTCCAACCCAGGTCAGGCTTGCCAGCCAAAAGCCTGGCAGGACCAGGAACATCGTGCCCGTGACGAACATCAGCAGCATGTCGCCGAACGCATTGTTCAGCCCTACCAGTGGATCGAAGTTCGTGTGTGGCCGGTTCCAGCCAAAGCCCCAGCCATAGAGCGCATCGAGGATAGTGCTGTCGATCCAGCGCGCAAGCTGAAACCAGAAGTCCGTGAAGAACAGCGCGAACTGCACGACGCTGACCGTGACGACCGTCTTCAGGTCATAGGTGCCCACGACCAGCACGAGCGGGATGCAGATGACCAGTGCCATCTTGAGCAAGGCGAGCACCATCGGCAGCGCCTGGCGCACCACGTCCATGGCGGGAAATGCGGCGATCGCGCCGACGGCCATTCCAACGTCTCCGGTGGCCCGCGTCACGATATTCGGCAAGGTCTTGTCGATCTGGCCGCCATAGTCCGTATAGACGCTGCCTTGGTTCAATTTCTGCTGCCGCGGTGAAGCGATCGCGCGGATCACCGAGTCGTCCACCTCGGCCCGGCTCAGGAACCCGGCCCAGCCCGCCAGGCGATTCAGCAGGCTGGGGTCCACCTGACCCAGCAGGCGTGCCCGCAGGCCGTTGCTCCCATCGCTCCACCACTGGCGGCAGGTCGGATAGCCGCCACCGCTGGCCACCTGCGCAAGCCCTGCGTCACGGGTGCTGTCGTAGGGCCAGTCCTCGCGCGGCGTGCTGGAGCGATAGGTGTCGTAGTAGCCGCTCGTGTCCGTGAAGAAGCGCGAGCCGATCCAGGTCACGTCGTGCATCTGCGCCTCATCGAGGTTCGGGCGCTGCATGAACAGCTTGGCCCGCGCAGCCCCGTAGCAATCCCGCGAGAAATCCGCAACCTCCTGCGCCAGCACCGGGTCGTCGATGCGCGTCGCGTCGATCTCCATACGCATTTGCCGAAGGTCCGTGCCGCACGGGATCGCCGCCACCGACGCACTCGTGACGGCACGCGAAAGCGCGTGCATGAAAGCCCACCAGACCGGCACCTTCGCCGACTGGTTGTTGATGGTGCTGAAGGACTGCGACCAGCCGGTATCCGTGGGTTGCGGCACGCTGACCTGGCACTGCGCCGAACGCGAGCTGTCGTACTGGATGGTGTTGAGATCCACGTCGATGAACGGGATGCCGGCGAACATCACCACCACGATGGCGACGAACACCCGGTTCTCGATGCGCGCGGCCGAGAGCACGCCTTTGTTGCCCTCGTCGGCGCCTTCCGAGCGGGCCTTCAGCCACTCCTGCACGATGATCGCCACGAACGGGAGCGCGAAGACGCCACTGGATACCAGCACGGCCCAGATGCCGTTGTTGACGATCCAGGACACCAGCGTCAGGTAGTACTCCAGATAGTCGGTCGTGAAGAGCGTCATGGCCCGAATCTCCCCTCAGCCCTGCATCAACAGGCTGGCTTCCAGCACCACGATGGCGACGACGCCGGCGATCTCGCTGCGCATCAGGCGGCGCCGTGCCTGCCCATCTGCCCCGCCCTGGTCTTCGCGCGCCAGCAGCCGCCGGCGCATCCAGACCCAGCCATAGGCCGTCGCTCCGTACAGGCACAGCCGCCAGATGAAGAAGTACCCTGCGGCAGCGGCCAGCCACCGCTCCCAGCCGGCCACACTGCCGACCAGGTAGATGCCTGCGATGTTGGCCCCCACCGCGGCGCCAACGATCACCACCGTCCACAGCAGCGCCTTGGCCGCGCGCCGGCTGAACACCCAGCGCAAGGGGCGCCGGGTCATGCGCACTGCGCTCATGGCCGGCCTCCCGGATTGCCCTTCTGCAACTGGTCGAGGCGGTCGGGCACCGGATCGCCCTCGTAGATGCCGCGCGAGCCGGCCGCGCGCGTACCGTGGCGCTGGATGATCGCCATCGGCGAGTTGTTCGCCAGCTCGCGGCGCAGCTCCAGCTCGGTCTTCAGGTTGCGGATCTCCTGGTCGAGCGTGTCGCTCTCGTGGTTCACGGCCTCGACCGCCAACTCGTTGGCCGCCACGTTGGGCTCCTTCTTTCCCGTGAGCAGCGTGCGCTGGAGCAACAACGCCTTCTCCAGCACCGACGACAGCGCCACCTCGGACGCAAGGCGCCGCGCCAGCAGGTCCTGGTCCGGCTCGTCGCGCAGCGCCTCGATGACGCCGCGCGTGATCGGCAGCGACGTGCTGCCGGCCTCGCGCAGGTTCTCGAACGTCGTGTTGCGCGTGCCGGAAACCAGCTCCTGCAGGACTTCCAGCTTCGCCTCGTACTCCTCCTGGATCAGCGGCGTCAGCCCGACGCCGGGCACCGTCTCGGTCTTGGTGCAGGAATCGCACGTGCGCTGCACCTGTTCTCCGAGGACCCGCGTGGCCCATTCGGTTGCCTGTTGCGGCGACGTCCACGTCTGGCAGGAGAGGCTCGCGCAACTGGCGGGCGCGATGGAGGACGTGTCGGTCACGCCGCGGCCGTTGACCAGGTTGTAGCCCGCGCGGGTGACGTCGCCGACCACCCGGATGGCGGACTGGCCCGCGCCGCCGGCATTACTGCCGCCCACCCAGGGCACGCCGTCGTTGCCGCGGCGCGTCTCGGCCTGCTCGATCGCAGACACGGCGTCCGTGCTAGATACCGCGTCCCGCAGCGCCATGCCTTCGGCCACCTGGCTCCATCCGAGTTGGCCGCCCGCCGTCTCGGCCATCTTCTCGGCCATCGCGCGGCACGTCAGCTTGGAGCGGTCGAAGTCCAGCCGCGCCTGCAGCACGCCGTTGGTCAGCAGGTTGTACAGGCCCGGATCGGCGCGCTGGATGATCAGCGCCGGCAGGGACGCCACCGCGCTGGTGGCGCTCTGGATCACGTTGCTCATGATCTGCTGGAAGCCGTTCGTGATGCCGTTAAGCTGATTGCGCAACGTGGTCTGGATGCTCATGTCGCCGCAGATCAGGTTGCTGTTCCAACCCACGCCGACCCCGATGGAGCGCATGCCGGCCGCGCGACCCATGGACACCGCGCTGCCGCCGCCGATCGAGTACATGACGTCATCGCCAATGACGGGGCCGCTGTTCTGGTATCCGACCTGGGCCCATGCCAGGCCGCAGACCAGGGCGAGCGTGCCGGCCAGTGCCGTCGGGCGCAGCAGACGGCACGCCTTGGTGGACAGGTTCTTCGGTTCAGGACGCTTCATCGTGGCACCTCAGAGGAAATCGACGCTGCCGAGGAACACCTGGCCCCGGCGCTCGCAGCACGCATAGGGACGCCACAGCGCCCAGGCGTAGTCGCCTTGCTGGGCCTGGGTCAGCGTGCCGCTGTGGGGGAACACCACGCAGGTGTTCGACAGGCGCGGCGCCAGCTCCTGCCACTTGCCGGTCGAGGCATCGCCTTCCATCAGCGCGCCGGCCGGCCAGTAGCCGTCACGGGCGTTGACGAGCAGCGGCTGGTACACGTGCAACTGCCCGCGCCGCGTGACGACATCACCGGCGCGCTGGGCCACGACCGCCCCGGACTTGTGGTCGTCGGTCTGGTGCAGGAAGCCGCCGCGCGGATAGACATTGCCCCAGAGGTTCATCGTGGTGCGCGCACCAACCTCGCGCCGGCCCGGGATCAGCGCCTCCGGGTAGGCCATCTCGGGCACGTTGTAGCGCCAGGCCAGCGTGTCCAAGGTGCTGAGCAGATACGGCATGAAGGCCGTGCCTGCGCCTTGGCAGAAATAGCCCGAGGACGAGGCGAACTGGTTGAACACTTCGCCGCCGGGATGGCCGATGACATCGGCGTTCTTGAATTTGGCGAGGTTGTTTTCGTGGTCCTCGTTCGTGGTGCCATCGCCGCCAGCCTGTGCGGAGGGGTTGGGCGTGCTCATCGCCCGCACTTCGACCCAGGGGTTCTCGCCGGTGTTGCTGTAGCTGGAGACGACCGCGTCGGGCACGTAGTGCCTGACCTTGACCGACGTGCGCACCGAGCAGCCGCCGTAGGTGCAGTACAGCCAGTAGCAGATCCCCACCACCCGGTACTCCAGGCAGTCCGGTGACATGACGGACGAGACGATGGTGGCGGTGTTCAGCGCGTAGCTGCTCGTGGCGCTGACCAGCAGCAGCGAGGCCACGGCCACGCGCAGGCGGCGCAGCAGATCGAATGGGCGCGTCATGGCTGCGCCCTCCGGTGCTGTTCGACGCGCGCGACGGCGCGGGCGACGTCCGGCTCGCCATAGACCACATAGCGCTGGTCCACCACGACGGCCGGGATGCTGGTGATGCCCAGGCTCCAGGCGTCGGTCACGCCCTGGTAGGCGGAAGCGATGCGGTGCTGGAGATCGGCGCCGCCGGTGCTCAGCCGGCGCTTGACCAAGGCTGTCGCCTGGTCCGGGTCAGTGGGCAGATTCGCCGAAAGCTCGGCCTCGATCCGGGGTGCTTCGTCCAACTCGATCAGCCGCTCGTCACCCATGGTCTTGACCGGGTGACGACTATCGGTGACGACCAGCACGTCGGCGGCGAAGGTGGCCGGGCTGAAGACGGCCAGAGCCGCCGGCAGCGCCACGGCCAGGCCAAGGGTTCGCCACCCTGGTGCGAACCTGGAAAAAGCTGCTGGCATGTCGCACGCCCCGGAAAGTTGATCAGGGCCATAGTCAAACGCTGAACCCCATGCGGCCCCAACAAACAATGCGCATTGCAGACAACCCGCATACCTGCTTGTGTCGGCGCAAAGTAAAAGCGAAGGCGAAGCCCCCGCGTTGATCAGCGAAACGATGCGAGCGTTTCAGCAGGACGATGCGTTACGGCAGACTGGAATCCGCAAAGGAGAACGGGGCACCCTGGCCGACGATGATGTGGGAGGCATCCGAACATCGATGAGCGCCAGCGCGGCCTGCTGAAGTTCAAGCCAAATCTTGCGGGACCCGTGCGGCTAGGAAATCGAGCAGCACCCTGACTCTTGCGGGCACATGGCGGCCAGGGCCAACGAAGACTGCATGGATGTCTTCCACTGCGCCAGAGTCATGATTTTCCAGCAAGGACACCAGCCGGCCGGCGGCAAGATCGGCTCCGACGTGGTAACGCGCCAGCCGGGCCACACCGACCCCGGCCAGCGCCATCTGGCGCATGCTCTCGCCATCGCCCAGGCGCAGATCGCCCGACGGTGCGATGGCGATGCGCTCGCCGTCCCCGTCGATGAAGGGCCAAGCATCCACATGCCGGGCGTAGTTGAAGCCCAAGCGCCGGTGCTGGTGCAGATCTTCGGGTCGCTCGGGGGTGCCGGCGCGCCGCAGATAGTCCGGTGAGGCGACCACCACCAGGCCGCTGGCGCCAAGCCGGCGCTGGGCCAGGCGCGAGTCTGGCATCGGCCCGGTGCGGATGGCCACGTCGCTGCGATCGTCCAGCAGATCGACCACGACGTCGCTAAGCGTCACGTCCAGTTGAACGTCCGGGAAGCGTTGCAGAAATTCGGACAGGCGCGGCAGCAGGTAGTGGACGCCGAAGGCCACATGGCTGTTGATCCGCACGCGCCCGCGCGGCGATCCCACCTGCGCGGCTTCGTGCTCGGCGCAGTCGATGTCGTCGAGGATGCGCAGGCAGCGTTCATGGAAGGCGCTGCCTTCGGGCGTGAGTTGCAGCTTGCGCGTGGTTCGATGCAGCAGCTTCGTCCCCAGGCGCGTTTCCAGCCGCTGGATGAGCTTGCTGACGGCCGAGGCCGTCATGCCCAACGGCTCAGCGGCTGCGGTGAAGCCTTCGGCGGCGACCACCGCGATGAACACTTCCATCTCGAACGCGCGATTGATGCTTTGCCGAGACATTCAAGGAATCCATTTCAATGGTGAATTGAACTAAAGCATCTATTTCATCATAGTCGCTCCATCTACGCTCGGAAAGGTCGATCAATCAGACCTATTCGGAGCTTTCCATGCAGGTTGCTTCCACCCAGCGCGGCACCATGCCCGCCTTGCTGTCCATGATGGTCGGTGGCTTCGCCATCGGCACGACCGAGTACGCGAGCGTCGGCGTGCTGCCGCAGATCGCCGACGATTTCGGCGTCAACCTGGCACGCGCCGGGCTGGTCGTCAGTGGCTATGCGCTGGGCGTGAGCTTCGGGTCGCCGATCCTCGCGGCGGTAACAGGAAAACTGTCGCGCAAGACGCTGATGCTGGCGGTGATGGTCTTGTTCGTCCTCGCCAATGCGGCGGCCGCGTTGAGCGCGAGCTATGAAGTCCTCATCGTCGCGCGCATCGTATCGGCCTTGCCGCATGGCATCTTCTTCGGCGTCGGCGCGGCGATCGCTGCAAGTTTGGTGGGGGAAGACCGGCGGGCCTCGGCAGTGGCGATCGTGTTCGGCGGCCTGACGATCGCGGTCGCGGCAGGGGTGCCGATTGCGACCGTCATCGGCCAGCGCCTGGGCTGGCCGATGGCTTACTGGTTCGTCGCGGCCATCGGTCTGGTGTCGCTGCTGGCGATGGCCGCCACCTTGCCCCGGAAGATCGACATCGCGCCGGCTGGCAGCCTCATCGAGCAGGTCAAGGTGCTGGGCAGCGGACGCCTGCTGATCGCGTTCGGCATGAACTTCTGCGCCTGGGGGGGCACCTTCGTCGCCTTCGCCTACCTGCCCAGCATCCTGGCCGAGATCACCGGCTTCGGCCCGAACGGTGTGGCCTGGATGCTGGCGCTCTACGGGGTGTCGGTGATCGTCGGCAATTTCCTTGGCGGGCGCGTTTCCGACAAGAAGGTCGTACCGACGCTGGCACTGATGCTGGGCGCGCAGGCGGCGGTGCTGCTGATCTTCACCTTCACCGCGTCGTCCATGCTCGGCTCGATCCTGACGCTCGGCGTGCTCGGTGTGCTGATGTTCTGCAACGTGCCGGGTCTGGCGCTGTACGTCGTGCAGCTCGCCCAGCACCATCGGCTTGGCAACGTGGACATCGCCTCGACCATCAACGTGTCGGCCGCGAATGCCGGCATCGCGCTGGGCGCCTTCATCGGCGGCCTGGTGGCGGATTCCCACCTCGGCCTGGGTGCGACGCCGTGGGTCGGCGCCATCATGGTCGGCATGGGCCTGCTACTGACCTTGTGGAGCGGCTGGCTCGACAGGAAGCAGGCACTGTCCGATACAGCCCGCTTGGGACGAAGCTGCGGGACGTGAAGCAAGGGAAGTCCAGGAAAATGTTACCACCGCAGCAACTGCTGACTACAAGCGGGCACTCCATTTGAAATAGCACGATAGACCCTCATGGCTGCACTGTTTCGATGCTGGGCGCAGCCGTGCTAGGGACTATTTAGCTGCGCTGGGTCGGACTGGATATCGCGTTGCTCGTTGGTGGCAGAGCGGCTTGCCAGCCACGCGACTCGATGCATCCGCGACGGCGGAGTAATGAGCTAACCGCGCACCGCACACGTCTTCGACATGCGCAGCGAGATCGCCGACGGCAGTTGCCTCGTCGCCGTTATGGTCGACGGTGGTACTTCGGTGCGATGCTCGTGGCAGTCGCACATGATCACGACGTACGGCTCGGTAACTGCGCCTTAGCCACAAGGGCCACGGGCTACCTGGACGTATCGCTGACGACGTCGGCGGGTGTTTCCGATTCCGATGTGGGTGTGGCGGCGGGATCGCCGGCCGCCAGCATGTCCATGGCCGACAGCAAAGCGTCGCCCTCGATCGGCCCCTGCAGCAGGATCGCCTTGCCGGTCTGGCGATCGTGCAGTCGCAGCGACGGCGTGGCGGTCACGCCGCTGTTCGTGGCTTCCGCCGTCTGGGTGCGGATCGGTGCGTCGGGCCGCCCGCTCGCCAAGCATTGCTCGATCGCTGGCGTGAGGTCGGGGTAGCGCTGGCCCTCGGGCAAGCCCTGGCCGTCGCTGCGCGTGTGGGCATAGACCCATTCGACGGCCTGCCAGAAGGCGGCATGGCCGCCGGCTTCGCCCGCGCATTCCGCCAGGCGTGCTTCGGCGGACGCGGCCGGCTCATGCGCGGCCAATGGCAGGTGGTGCCATTGCAAGGCCACGTCCGCGTTGCCGTCCACCCAGCGCTTAAGCACCGGAAAGTAAGAGCGGCAAAACGGGCATTCGAGGTCCGCGTAGAGCGTCAGCGTGAAACGGCCGTCCGGGTTGCCCATCTGCCACGGAGGCCCAGCCACCCGCGTCTCGCTGGCCGGTGCCGAAGTCTGAGGCGTTGACTCGCCAGGCGAGCGGGACACGAGCCAGATCAGCAGCAGCGCAACCACTACGGCAGGCAACGCCCAGGGCCAGCGGGGCCGCCAGCGCCGACGGCGGAACGCCTGGACCTGCGTCGGAATGGATGGGCGTTTCTGTTCCATGGCGTTCTCCGGTGTACGGCAGATTCAGGGCAGGTCCAGGGCCGGCGACTCGATGCCGCGCGCCCGGTCGATCTTCTCGGCCACCTTGAAGGCGGCATCCAGTTCGCTGACCCCGTGCTGCTGCATAAGCTGGTAGCGCTCGGCCTTCTCTTCGGGTTCGGTCTGCGCAAGCGCGAGGTACAAACTCGGCGGCACGGCGCGGAACAGCACTTCCATGCTCTTGGAGAGGATGACGCCCTCGGTGAACTTGCCCGCTTCCTTGCGTGCCGAGAGCATCAGCGCCTTCTGCGCCGGCGAGAGTTCGCGGAACCGCGCGATCTTCTCCACCTCGTCCGGTGGCATCGACAGGCAGATCCACCACTCGATCATGTTGAGCATGGGCTCCGCGGCGCGCGGCAGATCGTCGATGTTCTGTGTCGCGAGCCAGAACCAGGCGCCGAGTTTTCTCCACATCTTCGTAATTTTCACGACATAGGGCGCGAGCAGCGGGTTCTTCGTGATGATGTGGCCTTCGTCGGTGACGTTGACGATCGGGCGGCCCAGGTACTGGTCGCGCTCGGCGATGTTGTTCACCGTGCTGATCAGGCTGATGTAGGCGATCGAAAGCTGCGCGTTGTAGCCCTCGCGGGCATAGGTCGCCAGATCGACCAGGGTGATGTCGGCCTCGGGCCACGGCGTACCGTCGCGGTCGAACATCTCGCCGTCCGTGCCTTGGCAGAACATGTCCATTGCGTCCGCCATCTCCAGCAGCCGCACGCGCCGCATCTCGGGCAGCGTCGGGTCCTGGCCGCGGGCGCGCAGCGCGTTGCGCACGTCGCGCGTGAGCACCGTGCGCTTCTCCGTCACACAATGTTCGGCCGCGTCGAGGATGCACTGGCGGATCAGCGAGCGATCGGCCCGCGTCATTCGCGCTTCTTCCTTGTCCTCGCCGCCGGTGATCATCAGCCGCGCCGTGATCTCCAGTTCGCCCAGCACGTCGCGCTGCTCGTCCGCCTCCATGGCCGAGGCATCCGGTGGCAGGTCTTCGTCCAGTGCATCGGCATCGAGCGTCTGCACGTCGCTGGGCGTCTCGATCAGCCGGCGTGCGTCGGCGAACGGCGCCAGGCTGATGCCCGAGCCGGGTGCCAGCTTGACCCGGTTCACGGTCAGTCCCAGACGCCTGGCGAAGTCGCTGAAAAGCCCGAAGGAATTTCCAGCCTCCACGATGAAGAGGCGCGGCCGATAGATGGCCGTGACCTGGTTGAGCAGGTTGTTGAGCGTGGCGCTCTTGCCCGAGCCGGTAGGACCGAACAGGAACAGATGGGCATTCATCTGCCGATCCAACCTGTTCAGCGGATCGAAGGTGATCGGGCCGCCGCCGCGGTTGAACATCGTGATGCCCGGATGCCCCGTGCCCTGGGCACGCCCCCACACCGGTGACAGGTTCGCCGCGTGCTGCGCGAACATCAGTTGCGTGTACCACTTTTTCCGATCCTTGCTGGGGTTGTAGCAGCACGGCAGCCAGCGCAGGTAGCTGTTGAGCGGTGCCACCTCGTCGTCCTCGCGCACCGGCTGCAGACCGGCGTTGAGCATCACGTTCGCGAGGTCCAGCCCGCGCCGGTCCAGCTCCGCCTCGTCGCGCCCGCGCAGATAGAACGCCAGCGTGCCCCGGTAGAGCTTGTGCGCGCTGCCGATCAGCGAGCGCGCCTCGTGCACGTCCTTGAGCGTCTGCTCCGACGCCAGCGTCTCGCCCACGGCTTTCTTTGCCAGGTGGTTGAGATCCGATTCGAGGACATCCTGGGGCGTGGCGACCATCGTCAGGCACATCACCGTGTCTTCGGGCATCTGGTCGAACAGCGTGTTGATCGCATCGCCCTTGCGGGTCTCGCCGGTCAGGTGCCCGGTGCCGGGCGGCATGCGCAGCCGGTCGGTGATCAGCACGCGATGCGGCATGCCATCGAAGTACCAGGCCCCTTGCGCCACGTCCGAGCGCGGCTGGCCGAAGAACAGCCGCTGGCTGAAATCCCGCCCGCTCGCCAGTTCGATCTCGCCGTCCTCGATCTCGTCCGGGTAGCGCGCCAACGCGTAGAAGCGTTCCCGGTCCTCGGCTCCAGGTCCGAGCAGCGTGGGACGCGGGTTGAACCACCGCAGCAGCCAATCGTGAACGTCTGCCGCGCCCATGCGCCGGGCCTGGATGCCGGCGTTCGCCAGGCCGCCGCACAAGCGGTCGCAGACGATGCCCAGCATCTGCTCGGGCGTCTGCCCGCGACGGTTCGCCTGGCCCTGTCCGCTCGCGCGGCGGTACACCACCATGCGTACGCGCCGCGTCTGGCCGCGCCAGCGCAGCCGCGTGACCACCGTGTCCTCGAACAGGCCGCCCGGCTTGGCCACCGCGCGCAGGTGGTGGCCGAAGAAACGCAGGTAGAACTCGGTGAACGCCGATCCGCGCGCACGTGGCTGTACATAGTCGCGCAGCGTCTGCATGTACTGGTCGAAGCTCGGTTCGTCCTGGGCGTAGAGCTGAAGCACCCACGGGTTCTCGTCCAGTTCATCGAAACTGTCCTGGAGCGCGTTCTCCAGGGCATCGCGGGCATGGGCGAGCCAGCCAGGCTCACGGCCTTCGGTGCCCAGCGGCACCAGCTCAAAGAAGGCGGCCACGGACTGGCCATCCTCCAGCAGCATGGATTTCGACTCGGGCAAGAACTCCACCCAAGGCAGCAGTTCCACGAACGACGGGGCGACGTCGTACAGCGCCTGCTCGTCGGCTACGGTCGCCGGCCTGCGGTGCTGGACCGCGGCGCCGGGCTCGGGGATGCCGGCTTGCTGCAAGGCCCCGACGTGGCGCTGCCAGCCGTCCGGCTGCTCGTCATCATCAGCGCCGGATGCGGCCAGCTTCGGCGCGGCCGGCTTCGGCCAGGGGAGTTTCCACCGCATCAGTAGGCCTCCGTCCGCTCACCCGGCATGGCGTACTGCACGCGCTGGTACAACGGGAAGACCGTCGTGTAGCCCGGCACCGGCACGGGGTCCGTGCCGGCTAGGTGCGGGTACACGTACATCACCAGATCGGGATTCGGCAGACGCTGGAACTGGCGATAAACCTCGTTGCGCGCCGTGCGCGTGTAGCGCATCTGCTCGGCGGGCGCGGCCTGCACGTCGGCGTCCGTCAGCGGCCGGCGCAGGCTCTGGCGCGCATCGAGCAACTGGCGGCGCGCCACCTGGCCGGCGCCACCACCGCCGTCACCGGCGTTCTGCTGCCAGACGTCCATCATGGTGTTGTCGCCGTGGGGCAGCAGCTTTTCCTTGCTGGTGGCGCAGCCGGCGAGCACGGCGACGGTGAGGACCAGCGCCAGGCCACGGGACACGTCAGTCAAGTTCGAGGGCATGGCTTTCTCCTGCGCGGTGATCGACCTTGCGGCCTTCGGGATCGAAGTCGATGGCGAGCGGCTTTTCGAGGTGGACGGCGACCTTGGCGCCGGGCTGCACATAGACGGCCGCGAACGCCTGGCCGTACAACTTGTTGACCCAGGCCGACATGTCCCGGACACCGCCCGCGAGAATCTGGCCGACCGCTTCCTGGCCGGTGATGCCCACGGTGCCGATGGAGCCGTCCGAGCCGACATAGGACATGCGGCCGCTGTCGCTTTCGATGAGCGAGGCCACACCGGCGCCGGCCGCCGTGATCAGGGCCTGGCTGCCGAGGTACTGCTGGGCGTTGCTGCGCCGCTCGCCGCTGACGCACGGAATGCCGTAGGGGTCGCTGATCCAGCCCAGGCCGTCGCGTTGCTGGTTGTTCTGCTGGTTGCCCTCGCGGTCCTCGGGGATGGTACGGACCGTGCCATCGTGGAAGACGAAGGTGATGCTGCGCACCTGGCCGCGCACGCACGAGAGCGTCCAGTCGCCCGAAGCAGTGCCGGAGAACACGGCGCCAGCCACATCGGGAATGTCGATGCCGTTGGCCGTCAGGTTGTCCGGGCCGACCAGGACTTTGAAGGGGTACGGATCGTTGACGGTGCCGTCGATCGGCACGCGGCCGATCAGCGCGGTCATCGCCACCGAGCCCATCAGCGTGGAGTTGTTCGGCACGGTATAGACCGGCTTGGCGCTCTTGACCCCGGCGGCGCGGGCGCCCGCGCTGGCCACGCTTTCCGCGGTGGTTTCGAGCGTGGTTTGCGCCGGCCCGAAGCTCGTGGGGAAGCTCATGCCGCCACTCGTGCCACGACCGCCGTTGCCCCCCTCGGCGGGCTTCGCGTCGTCTGGCTCCACCCACCGCACGCCGCCCTCCATGCCGGCCTCGTCGCCGCCTTGCAACCCCAGGCCCACCGGCAGGTCCGCATGGCCGCCGCCGCGCCCGCCGATGCTGTCCAGGCGCCGCTGCAGGTCGGCGAGCAGCCCTTCGGTCTGCTGACGCGCGCTGGCTGCCTGCTCCTGGTCGCGGCGCAGGTTGGACCGCTCGGATTCGAGCGCCGAATTGATGCGCTGGTCGATAGAGTTTTCGCGCTGGCGCAGGCGCTGGTTCTCTTCGCGCTGGGCCTTGTTGTCCGAGAGCGCGGTCTGAAGTTCGGTGCGCAACTGCTTGACCTGCGCAACCAGCGTCGCCACGGTGTCGCGCGGGGTATCGCCCTCGATGCCCAGTGCCTTCATTTCCTCGGGCGTGAGCTGGGCGCCGCTGTCCGCGGCGGGTGGCGCCGGGTTGCTTCCCCCCGAGAACAGCCGGATGCCGACGAACAGCACCAGGATGGCGACGGGGATCATCAGCCACTTGAGCAGGCCGTTACTGCGCATGGCGGGCCTCCGTGGCGTTCGCGTCGCCGTCCGGCTGCGGCAGGTGCACGGTCGGATCGAAACGGTGGATTGCTGGCAGCAGAGACTGCGCAAGACCGCGGCCGCGCGTCACCAGGTACAGGACGGTGGTGTCCTCGGGCGTGCCGCGCGGGCCCAGCGCCTCGTGCTGGAAGGTGGCGGTGAGGAAATCGCCGTGCAGCACGCGCGGATCGAGCGTGACCCAGCCCGCGCTGGTGTTGGTCAGGCGCACGGCAGTAACCCACTGGTCCTCCAGGCGCCACGACGCGAGCGCGACCGCGCGCACGGGCAGCGTCGGCATCAGCGTGTCCAGATCGAGGTCGCGGCGCAGGTTGACCCGCATGACGCCCGGCAGTGGCTCCACGGTGCGCAGCGGCGCGTAGAGGTTCTGCGCGGCGAAGCGCGTTAACACGACCGGGACCGGGGTTTCGCGCCGCGCTGCCCGAGCACCTGCCTGGGCGCGCGCCGGAGTCTCGTCGGCGCCATCGAGTTGCTCGCCATAGCGCGCCGGGGTGCTGTCGCCCTCGATGATGCGCACCGGCTCCAGCTCGGCTTCCCCGTCCTTGGGTGGTTCCGCTGCAATGTCCAGCAGGATCAGCGCGCCCGTGTCGGCGTCCTGCAGTTGCAACCGCGTGGGCTCGATTGGCTCGCTGGCGCGCAGGTACACCGCGCCGCCCGCACTCTGCACACGCAGACGTTCGCCCACGCCCGCGGGCACGCCCACGCGCACGTTCCGGTCGATGAACACGATGCGCTCCTGGCCGACCTTCAGCGGCACCGCCAGCGGCATGCGTTCCCAGCGCACGATCTCCACCGCCTGGACAGTCGGGGCTACGGTCACTGTGGCGGCCACGGCCAACAGCCCCAGCAGCGTGAGTACGGGGTGCTTCTTGGGCTTCATGGGGTAGGTCCTCCTTGAGGCGCTTGCGGAGACAGGCCACTCGGCGCCGGGCGCGTCGGCTCCGGTGCGCTGATGCGCTGAGGCGCGCCGTCGTAGCAGTCCAGCGCCAGGCCGAACGGGTTGCGGGCGGGATCGACGTCCACCCGCGTGACCTTGATCGGGTAACGCACGAGGGCACGCTTGACCTGCTCGGCGCCGTAGTACTCGTCGGCCGTGATGTCCAGCGTCACCACCCAGTCGCGGTCGGACACGGTGCGCACTCGCGCCGTGGGGTCGTCGCCGTAGCCGCGGCCGGGAATCTCGTAGATGCCGCGTACGCGCTGACGCAGCTCGCCCGTGGAGCGGCGGTAGTCGTAGTCCGCCCGCAGGAAGGCCTGGCAGGATGGAGTGAGGTACGGCGAGAGCGTGTGGAGGTTGCGCGGGTAGTCCTCTTCGCCATTGGTCGGCCAGCGGTTCAGCGTCTGGAACACGTAGAACGTGAACGCATAGACCGATTCCGGCGGCACCTCCCACCACCTGCGGGTACTGCCGGAGCGCAGGTCGGGCGGGACGTGGATGGTCAGGTCGCGCGGCGCGCTCCACCAGCCGCCGCCCATGACCAAGGCGACGATGACCAGCGCGCCCGCGCCCAGCCGCAAGGTCTTGATGTGCGCCTGCAGGTGGGCGATCTCGTTCTTGAAGCGGCTCATCGCATGCTCCTGCGGGTGGACCAGAAGCCCGAGCGCGAGATCAGCACGTGGCCGCCCACCCAGCCGGCCATCAGCGGATGGCGCGTGGCGATGCGCCATTGCAGTTGCCGATATAGCCAGGTGTCGGGGCGCCCGCGCTTGAGGCGGCGCAGGATGCCGCCACCGATGAAGACGCCGAGCGCCACGCCCAGGACGACGAAGGTCGGCGCCAGCGCGATCGTGCGGAACACCCAGGACAGCGGCGCGCCGACCAGCAGGCCGGCGGCGCCGGACAGGCCGCAGCAAATCCAGAGTTCGTCGGCGGTGAGACCGCGCACCACAACGGGATGGCGGTTGAGCCGGTGGGGAAGGAACGTGACCGTTCCGTCCGCACGGACGTGCTGCTGCTCGGACATACCGGCCTCGCTTACAGGATGCCGGTGGCTTCGGTGAGCAGCCAGATGCCGATCACGAGCAGCACGGCGCCGATGGCGACCGTGAGGCCGAACTGGCCCCACGTCTTGCGGCCGGTGTGGATCTCCGCGTAGGTGCCGTAGGCGTGGTAGCAGACGCCGATGAACATCGACGCCACCACCAGCAGGGCCACGAGCATGATGATGTCGTAGCCGTAGTTGCGGATCGTCTCCATGATGCCGTTGCCGGTGCCGCGCG
>CAADIH010000033.1_pt1 | contig 9252 bp, 9 predicted proteins | sample 2381331 | NCBI WGS metagenome assembly CAADIH01 (sample SAMEA5147522, study PRJEB30075) | plant metagenome | biome: Evergreen rainforest; feature: Forest; material: Leaf | place: Madagascar | collected 2016-11
GAACGCCCGCATAGCGCGCTTGGATATTTAACGCCGGAGCAGTTTGCTCAGGCGCATCGGCAACAACGGTTTTTAACCCTGGACTCTATGTCGGTGCCGTACTAAGTCCGGGGGCAGGTCAAGTGGACGAGAAAGATCGGAGCCAGCTTTAGCCTCGAGTGATATGCCTACGGCACGCCGCAGTTGGAAGGTGATTCCTTCACACTCTTGGTCAGCTCAATGGATCATTTGTACTGGATAGGTAAGGATCGGCGATAGCCAAGGCGATCATTGCTCGCAGAGCGACTGCGTCTGCTTCGGTTGGCACAATCGTCACTTGGGTGGTCGGCCTTAGATCCAGCAGAGCCGCTGGGCCCAGCTCTTCAGCCTGCATCCAAGAGGCTGCGATCACCTCGGGTGCAGTGATTGCTCCCGCCAACTTCAAGTTGTTGGCATAGGCTGCAAGATCCTTAGCCAGCACCTCGATTGCGCCGGTGAGTCCATTGCTTTGCTCGGGATAGGAGACGTATTGCAGTGTGCACTCGCCATCTGCGCAGAGAGTGAGTTCGACGCTGGCGAGTTCAACGCTGGACCCTTCGAAGCACTCGTTGACTACTGCGATGAAGTGCAGAGCAGTTCCTGGCAGGGCTCGGTGAGCAGTTGCTATGCGGATAAGCTGGGCTCTGGTCCAGGGCTCAAAGGGGAGCTTGAATTGCTCTACTGGTACTTGAATCGTCAGCATTGTGTTCACTCTATAGTTGTTATTCTTGTATAGGCGCTTCAAGTCTTCGTCAGGGTTCTACTGTTCTGGCTTTATGCCAGAGCTTGCTGTGGATTGCTTCTGTGCGTGTAGTGCTCAACTGGAGTTTGGGATGGGTTCACAGGTTGGTGGGATCGTCAGACATGCGAACGATCGCGACATGAAATCGATCGAGCAGTGGTTACTCGAGGCGGAGCGTGCCGGCGTCGAGTCACTCAGGCCGAACTGGAATCTGACGCAGAGGGTCTACGCGGAGGAAGGAGACGTGCGCGTCTATGTTGAGGAGGGATCCGGCCAGCCTGTAGCCTATTGTTGGGGCACGCTCAATACGACCGATAGCATTCTTGATGTGAAGCCTTCACATCGCGGCATGGGCATCGGGCGCTCCTTCGTCAAGCTCCTGCTGGATGAATCGATCGCGCAGAGGGAACCTCTGTTGCTATTCACGTGCGCGCCAGAATCGTCCGAGGGCTTCTGGGTTAGGATGGGATTTACCACACAGCGTTATGACAGTCAGATTTGGGCGTCACGTGTGCTCAATATCCAAAATGAGGTTCCTGAGACAGGCGTACCGCGCGACCTCTTCGTGCGGTTCATGGATGATGCTGGAGTCTACCGAGCTGCACCCGCATTAGCTGAATACGCTCTGCGTGGAGCAGAGGATGAGTTTGGAAAAATTCACCTGCCTCAAACGGTAGCCTGCTTTTCGCCTTTGGGTGACAGTGACTTGCACGTCGAGATTTCTGTAGTGTTGAATGACAAGCTCACCCTACTGCACAAGGGGAAGTGTAAGTACGACGAAGCTCGTGAATTGGGGATCGAGGAGTGCCAGAATGGGTTTCGCATAACTCAAATCCACAATGAGTCCATTGGGGGTTGCTAAGCCCTCCGGATATCCACGACCGTGCCCGGTGGCGATTCCATCGAGGTCTGACTGGGCATCGCCGCTAGTTCAACTGCTGCGTTGACCACCACCACTTCAGCACTGATAGGTCGCCCCAGGCGGATGTGTGGCTACCTGCCTGGGACGTCAAGGTGCATATCAGCCGCGCTACTTAGACCTCAGGCTGCTCCACCAACCGGTCGCTGCCGCGAGGGCAGCTCCTGCGATGCCTCCCGAAGAAGCAACTACTGTAATTGCATCGATCCCCGGGGTCATATGCGCTCGATTTGGCAACACGAAGTTTGGGCGATATGGCTCCTGAGACGTCAACTCAGCATCGTCAACCGCAGTCGTAAGGTCTACGAGTTCGCCTGGCTTCAGCTTCAGGAGTCTTGCCAGCGCAAGCACATTGTTATGAGCTGCCCCTAACCGATCTTTATCGCGTGGCGTGAAGTCGTTGTAGCTTTTGGTGGCTGACAGAACCAAGTCATTCATCAGGGACCGCAGGCTATGCGTGTGCTGTACGGTCAGAGAGTACAAGGACGAGACCTCGGCTATCTGAGTCTTGATTAGAGAAATCGACTCACTTAAGTCATTCGCATGCTTAATAGCCTCTTCAATTGTGGCGCGGTTCTTGTACGCAGCCCATCCCGCTCCAGCAAGCAGCGACGTGCCCGCCAGTGCTATGCCAACAGGGCCTGCTAGTGCGAGCAATGCACTGCCTGCGGACATGCCGCCTCCGCCTGCGGCCAAGGCACCCCCTCCCAGCCAAGCCAATGCGGCTTTCGTCGCTGCTGCACCCGACAGTGTGGAAATTGCTGTGCCAGTCGATGCTGTCCCAAATGTGGTTGCGATGGCCATTGCTGCTGTGGGAGCGCCAAAAGCTGTTGCCGCCCCAGCTGCTGCGCCAAGCCCTGCGGTAGCACCGCTTTCAGTCTTGGTCGAGTTGAGCTTGTCGTTCAGAAGCTCGCTAAATGCCTTACCTTCATTGTCAAATTGCTTTAGATGCAAATGATAAAGCTCAAGCGTTCGGTCGTATTGCTTGGGCCGACTCGCTAACGAGTTCATGTAGTTCTCGAAGTCCTGGACCAGATTTCTTCCAACTTCTGAACGCAGCATATGAAGCTGATTGCACTGCTCGATGAGTTCGTCATGGCATCGCTTAGCGTCGGCTTCCAATACCGCGACGCGGTCCTTAGCTCGTGCAGCTTCACTAAATTTCAACATAGCAACCTCAGTATCGAAGAGACTTGATTTTTAGGAATGGGGAACTATCGAAGCAGAGACGGGCCGAGATGCTCGGCCTCTGCTGCATTCGTGAGCCTCATCACAGCATGAATGCTTCATGTTACATTGAATTACATCAACATTCGAGATGTTGTGACGATCACAAAGGCCTGTTCATGACTCAACCACTCAGCTCCGCTCGCGCTCAATCATTGTTTGACCAGACATTGGCTTCGCTAATTGATTTGAGCCGACGGGCTCGCGATGCCGCTGGAATCGCGAAGCTAGATGGCCAGGCTGTCATTTTCGAGAAGGCTTGCGCCTACTTTGATACGGTTCGGGAGTTCGTTGATCGGCCTGGAAACATCCTTGGAAATCAGGCGACAAAGCACGGTGAAATCGCAGAGGTCGCTGAGGTTGGCGTCAGAAATGCTTGGGATGTGTTCAACGGACTCGAGCCAAGCGCGAGCCTCGATCCCAACCGCATTGGCCCCATTGATTACTCCATTGGTGGACACGATGTGCAGTCCAAGTTCTATAACGGCGTTCAAAATAGTCTCGGTGGGGTTTTGGAACACCTGGAAAAGTATCCCGACTTTCCTGACGGAAAAAGCTTCTACTCACTTCCCAAGGATCAGATCGAACTCCTCGATAGGGTGCTATCTGGTGAAAATGTGGGGCTAAACGATAAGTCAGTGGATGCGCTTAGGCGGAAGGTTTCAGAGATTGAAGCGCTTGCTGGACGTCCCTTTGCTGATGCAGTGCGACCGGCATCCTTTGAGTACAGAGAAGTCCAAATCGGGAAAATTGACGAAACCCTGGACGGCAAGCAAGCCGAGCTTTCAGATGCGAACGCCAAGAAACTTGACGACATTCGGGTTGCCCACTCCCCGTCATTGCAAGGGGGCTTGAAGGCTGCTGGTCAGGGTGCGGGAGTGTTTGCAACCGCGTCATTCGTGAGAGCCGCGTTTGGGAAGTACCGAGAGGGAAAAAACGTCTTCAAGGGCGACTTCGACACGGAGGACTGGAAGGAGATCGGCATTGAGACTCTCCAAGCTGCTGCCATTGGAGGGCTTACCAGTGCAGCGCTATACCTCATGGTTGACTGCGCGAAGATGTCTGCTCCACTCGCTGGATCGATGGTGAGTGCAGTGAAAGCGCTGGCGCCGCTAGTACAGGGATACCGAAGCGGATCGTTATCGCTTGAGGAGCTCATCGACTCCGGCTGTATCGTCTGTTCTGAAGTGGCCATTGTGTCAGTCGCGACAGCTGTTGGTCAGACCGTGATACCTATTCCCATTGTTGGCGGTCTGGTGGGATCTGTTGCTGGCTCGGTCCTAGCTAGCATCTTGAAGAAGGAAATCCCTGAGGCTGGCACTGCCATCTCAGTCAGGATCGCGGCTTACAAGTCCGAATTGGACGAGAAGCAGAAGCAAATTCTTGCTGTGTTAGAGGCTCGGGTGGCTGAGCTGGGCGATCTCACTACGGCCGCGTTCGACGTACGCTTGAATGCAGACATCTTGGGGGCTAGTGCAAAGCTTGCTCAAGCTTACGGAATCGAGCGTGCCCTAGTCCTGACCACAGCAGCAGAGGTCGATCGTTTCATGCGGGATTGAGAGGATATTGAGCAGAGTGGCTATGCTGCTCAACACAGTGGCGGTGAGGATGATGGAACAACCCTCCATTCCTCACGACTGTTGTTGTGCTCTTCCATGGCCAATACAACGGTCTGCCATCCCAATGGGAGTAGCGGAACGTGGAGGGGGCTGAGACTTTTTCCAATTCGACGGACAAGCAAGCACAGGTCACAAACGAGTAATCGAGGATTTTCGAAGTAGGAGCACTGATGGATTGGTTGTCTCAAGCGTGGAGCGCCGTATCTTCGTTCGTAGGGCCGGTCACTGATCTGAAGGTCGCGGTGGTGACTGCGGTCATCGCATATTTCGCGATCGTCTGGCCACTGCGGTATCAGCGAAGTGCAGCTCTACTTGACCAAGCAGTGCGGGCACTCGAGCGAAGCTATGACGCATTGACGGTCAGTGGAGCGACGACCAGTCCCATTAAGGCTGATCGCCTCAACTGGCTGACGGCTGCGCGCAATATCGAAACATATAAGGCGCTGAAGAAGAAAATTCCGGTCAAGGTATATCGTCGGATAGCCGATGATCATGAGGAGCATTGGCGACTTCGCTTTTATATCCTTCTGAAGCACGGAGCCTTGCGTCAGCCTTCCTACTACGGCCGGCCGAGACCCGTTCCGCGGGCTACCCATAGTCCTATAGCACCAGAAGCAGCGGTTATCGTCCACGCCTTTGCCAAGTGGCCAGACGGTATGAAAGATCCTGTCGATCGTGCAGACTTTCACCGTATCTTCAGTGAGACGGACCCGCGCACGGGAAATCCGGGCTTAAGGCACTACTTAGACGATGGAGATAACCCAGGTAATCGTCAGTTTAGAGACTTGATGTATCCGTACCCCAAGCTGACGTGGTGGGATCGGCGAATGATGTCATTGGGCGTAAGAAGTAGCTTACGTCGATCAGGTCGATGAGTGAGGTTGGCCTGGGGGATCGCTTCAGGAAACTCTGAAGCTGGATGTCCAAGTGCGATTCCCTGCTCCGGTCGCTTCAACCAAGCTAGCTATCAGGCCTTGACTCCGTCCGATGATGAATTCCTGGGCATCAGACGCGATCTTCACATTAATCCGGCGAACCCTTTCGCAGTCTGCTGTAAATCGTCTGAGACCTTCTCCTAAGCTGTCAGCAACGAGGCACACCTCACAGCTCAGCGGCATCACCTTAGCAGTGTCAGGCAGTCCGAATCCGATTGGCCCGGGCTTTCCGAATGACATTAGCATCACTGGGTTGTCCCCGGTGACGAATGACTTCCCCTCTGGTGCACGCAATACGGTGATGCGGGACTCCCACAATATCTGGCAGATGTGTGGCATCAAGCGTAGCAAAGCGGGCAACACAGAGTGTGGTTCGTACACTATCTCGTAGTCGTCCGAGTGCACAAGTTCGAATAGCTCTTCTGCGGTGACGTCTTGGAGCTTGGTTGGTTCTGCCTCTAGCCAACGCCGCGTCTCTTCAAGCGATGAGTATTTGCGTCGGAGTTCTATGGTTTGAACGTCGCCGAAAAGTGCCTGATAGGAGCGAAGTAGGTCATGGGTGCGACAAAACGCAGCTCCCCAGAAGAAGCAGATCCAGAAGCGTTCTTCTTCTGTGATGGCCTCATCGCGAAGTAGCTTTTCGATGGCAGGTGCTGATTTGTCCTCGACTACGCCGAGGAAGTGCTCCACCTTGTAATCTGGAGCTCCTTGTTCGTCGAGGAGGGTGTAAAGGTTCTTTAGGTATCCGACCCTGCCAGGGTCAGAGCTGTGGATCTGTCTGGTCCGGTGTAGGTAGGCCCAAAAATTTCCGTCGTCTCCGCGGAATCTAGCTTGATAGCTTGTTGGAACAAAGTGCTGTTTAACAGGCTTCTGTGGATTACGATCTTTTCCCTCTACAAGCTGCTTGATGGTCTCTTCGACCTTAGAAAAGAAGGCATGCCGGGGATCCATCAATTCTCCAAGTGGGATGACTGAGTGGGATGGAAATTGTGTGCTTTGCTTAAGGATATCTTAGTGCTTGGAGTTCGCCTTGGGTGTGCGAGTCCCGCTTTAACGGAATGAATGTGTCTACGCAGATTTGTTCCGGCCCAACATTTGCGTCCGAGTTTCCGCTCTCTACTAATAGGATGTTTCGTAAGAAACATGTGGTTTCTAACTTGAGGCGGTGTTTTTGCCCGTTGATTGTGGAATACGCGTTGCTTCTGGCGGGCTATGGTGCCGAGTGGATTATCACCATATAGAGCCCAAACCGGGAGCCAACAATTCATGAGCAAAGAGCGTATTGAGACCAATCCACACAAGTTCTGGATGACTACGTGTGGGTTGGATACGTACGGGCGCAGCAAACGGTATGCCCGAGTGGATACTCCGTGGAACGCTTTCACCCATGATAGGACAGGGCTTGTTAACGCGATATGGGTCGATAGAGTTGTCTCTGTTTACGATGCAGAGAAGGGGCTTAATCGGCGGTTCGTGATTCTTGGCGCGAAAGTTGGCAGTTGGCAGGGGCCGGCCGTCTCCCATGGGGAAGAGGCGCAGAGAAACCTGGAGATCGCTCGAGCGGAGAGGATTCCGGTTTATGGATTTGAAGTCGAGCCAAAAGATCCATTTTCAGGCCGCAGGGACCGTGTCATTGCGCATTTCTGGCTCGACAGAGTGCACCTCTTGCATCCTGTCTATGGGATAAGCGGAATGGATCTGAAAGAACGCCTCCAGATCGATTCCGCATTTCGCGCGCACATCAAAAATAGCGATGTTGAGGACATGCTTCGTACGGGGTATCTCTTCGAGTTGCTCGAGCCCCGTGGGGATGTGCCAGGAGTGGCGCAAGACGGTTTTGAGGAAGACGATCTAGACGCCGAGCCTGACAGGCTGGGCTGGACAGAGGAGACCGCCCGTAGGATCTTGCCAGTGCTGATCGAGCATGTGCTGAGGCAGCGTGACGATGTACTCGTGCCCCTTACATATAAGGAGCTGGCGCAACGGATAGGTCGCTTCGACAAGAACGGTCGTCCTTGGTCCCGTGGTCTAGGCAGAGTACTGAGCAGGGTCACTTCGCTGATCAACGCGGCAGCTGTGAGGATGATGGACAGGCCTCCATTCCTTACGACGATTGTGGTGCTCTCCCATGGTCAATACAAAGGCCTGCCATCCCATGGCATCAAGGGGACGTGGAGGGGTTACGACTTACTCAATGCGGCGGACAAGCGAGCAAAGGTCACGAATGAGTACTCGAAGATTCTTGAGTTTGGAAGTCGTTGGCTCGAGGTGCTACGGCTGACGGGGCTCGAGATGGCGTCTGTCGAGATTGAGGCTGGTGTTGCTAACTCGAGTTCAGGCGGGGCCGTAGGTTGGGGTGGGGGAGAGTCTCCTCAACACAAGGCGCTGAAAGAGTACGTGGCAAGTCATCCTGCGCAGTTCGGCGCGGGGCCCGATTGGTTTGTTGAGCAGGAGCATGATCTGCGTTCCGGGGATGTCATCGATGTCGTTTTCAAGTCGGAGCATCTATGGATCGGAGTCGAGGTGAAGTCTCGGATCTCCGATGGCGGCCCCTTAGACTACGAACGCGGGGTATACCAAGCTATCAAGTACGCAGCGGTCTTAGAAGCCCAAGCTCGAGCTGATCGTCCAGTGAACCCGCCTGAGGTTCGTGTCATTCTTGCGGTAGAGACTGTGCTGCCATCGGAGTGGCGACAACTGGCTATCGATTTGAGCGTGGAGTTCATGGAGCGCGTTTCATCTGCGCGCAAGCGTAGCAGCCTGGTTAAATCGAAGGTCTGCAGGTAGGCGCATCTCTGATGGAGCAAAGTGCCTGCGCATTCATTGGTCACTGCCTAGATAGCGCCAGTTAGGGGCTATCTAGGTAGATATACACGCCTCTCGAGTGCCTTGGTCGCAGCAATCAGCCTGGTGTCGGATGCCTCGTACGGATGAGCGAAGCATTCGATGCTCACCCATTGGTTGTGCTGGCCAGGGTGAACGTAGCTCTCGAAGTCATCTACGAGCAGGCAGTCTGCGACCTCGGAGCCGGTACGAGGGCCAGGTCCTTGGTCGGGCCCGACCAATACACGTACTCAAGTTGGGCGAACCAGGAAGGTGCGTAGCTGACCAGCGCAGGCGAGCAGCCTAGCTCCTGAATCCTAGGAGTCGGCACCAAGGTCCCCATCTTTGTGCGCTAGCTCATGGAGGGCCTACTGAACCCGCAAAACGAATCCCATGGCATCCGGCTGCATCGCGTTCCACATGGGTCTACGCGTCGCTAGCGAGTCATGCGTCGACCGGGTCTACGATGACAATGGAAAATGGTCTCGCGCGAATCCAAGGATGCTGTGATCATAGCTACGGCGATGGCGGCGCTGCGAGGGAAGGCCGCGTAGGCATACAGCTGCACCAAAACTTCCTTGGTGACGAGTGAGCTACTTCCCTGCCGCTTCACAGCATTATTGGTGGCAACCCATCCTTTGCGGTCATTGCTTCTAGCGCAGAACTTTAATGTCTGTGACCTCTGGGAGGAACTGGGCTGGCAGCGGCGCAAGGATATCCTGCGCTATTCCTTCGTGAGCGGGGGCGGCGAGAACGCGTAGCGGCCGAGCCTGCGCGCAGGACATCCCGAGCCATTGCGGCTAGTCCTGAATGGCGGGCGGCGAAGACAGCGGCGCCGGACGGGGCACGCCTGAGTAGCCTGTGCAGCCCACCGCTACACAGGAATTCTCATGTCAGGACGGCTGGCCTTGCTGGCCTTCGTGGGCGGCTGCGCGCTGGTGCAGACGCTGCCGCGCTTGCCTTGGTTCT
>CAADIH010000012.1_pt1 | contig 8095 bp, 5 predicted proteins | sample 2381331 | NCBI WGS metagenome assembly CAADIH01 (sample SAMEA5147522, study PRJEB30075) | plant metagenome | biome: Evergreen rainforest; feature: Forest; material: Leaf | place: Madagascar | collected 2016-11
GCACAGACTGGCCGCCACTGGCCACGTTGCCGTCCTTGTCACGGCCCACCGCGTTCTGGCTGCTCTGGTCGCCGCCACCAAACGAATATCCACCGCCCACACTCACCTGGCTGGCCGAGTATGTCGCACGGTTCTTGATGTCTTCGACGCTCAACGTGCCCGTGCTCAGGTGGTTCAAGCCATCGGCCACCGCCTGCTGGCTGCTGGAAATCACACTGCCGATCAGCGTGGTGTTGCCGACCACGTCGATCAGGAAACCGCCGTCACCCGCCTTCAAGCCCGTCTGCTGCGTGACCGATGCATAGTCGCTGTTCATCTTGCCGCGACCGATATTGAAAGCCACCGAGCTGGCGCAGCCATAGCAGAGCGATCCGCTCACACCCCCGCTGCTTTGCTTGGACTTATACGTGCTGGTGTCTTGCTGGCTCTCCAGCAGCAGGTTGCCGCCCACCGACGCCAGGATCTGGTCCGCCTGGCCCACCGCACCTCGCAGCGTGGTGTCGCCGCCCGATTGCAGCGCCAGCACGTTGCCTGCCGTGACGTTCGTTTGCGTCCAGGTGCTGTCGCAGCCATCCGAATTGCCTCGGCCGCTGGACACGCCGGCGTTGACCGACACGCCGCCGCTTTCCAGGCGGCCACGATGGTCAGGCCATCGCCTGGCACCACGTTCGAGTCCAGCACGCTGGAAGACAAACGATCGATAGCGGTCTGGCTTTTGTTGGCCCCCAGACTGGTGTTGACCGAGCCCCCTCCGTTTTTGATGGCAGAATCACCATACCGACATCCTCTCGTTACGGCGTTTCTGTCCCGTCATCATTCCAATGAACCTCGTAATCCTCTAAGTTCACCTTCAGTACATGTAAATTCTCAAACCAGTTATCAAACGCCCCCCCCCCTGGCTCCTCGATGAAAACGTAATACCCCCCCGTATCTCCAGCTGAATCATCAAAGATGGAAATTTTTGCACCCTCATGCCCCCCACCAACGATAATTCCAGACCTGACAATACTCATTACTTATTCCTTGTAAGGCACATGATTATTTGAAATGACTTTATTGGATAAAGGATCACGCACTTCGAAATGAACATGTGGCACACCTGGTGCATGCGCCCCATCGAGAGAGCCTTTATCTATCCGGAACACCCTTTTCCCATCCTCGCTTATAAAAACGCCAGACCCAGATTGGCCGATCTCTTTATAGTTCGGTCCTAAATATCGACTCCCGGCGTCCAGAACCTCGTCTGGCGAGAGAACGACTCCGGAAGTGAGGTTTCTCTTTCCACTCAAAGCCTCCTCGATCACTTGGGTCACTTTCGGTGAGGGAGCACTATTTATTGGAAGAGGTGTCTGATTAAAAATCAACCACAGTCCGGCTACTGGCTCCATCGGATTAACAATAACGCTACCGCCGCGCTCACCGGGGTCCTCTTGGCCCGGAATTCCTCCCCCGTCCCAGGTATCGCTTGGACGCCCAGGCAAAGACTCACCGGACCCTGGCTGATCCACTGGGGTCACCAACGGATCCGGCACGCCGCCCGGCTCAGCGGGGTACCCGAGAACAAGTTCCTTAATTCCCTTGACCTTCAGTTCGATAGCCAAAGCGAGGGCTTGCTCAGGCGTGAGCGACTGCTCTCCGCGCCCCAGCAACTGATCTTCTATCGTTGGCCCTGCCCCTCCAATCCCCCCGCGATTGCCACCCGGCACAGGCAGGATGTTGCGTAGCAGCCCCACCATCCCGAAGTTGTTGTTCTCCCCCTCGATCCGCGCAGCATTCGCCACCGCCGCTGCCGCCGACGGGTCCAGCATCGACGTGATACCCGCCAACAACCCCGTCACCGCGTTCAGCCGCGCCTCTTGATCCTCCGCCCCCAGTTCATCGGTCTTCTTGCCAGACACGTTCGCCAAGAGCGTGTGCAACACCACGCTGGCCGATGCCCCGACTGCTCCCGCACCGCAACTGGCACCCTGCCCCGCAGCGCCTGCGCAAGCCAGCACCGCATGCAACGCGATATGCCCAGCAGAACCCTCCCCGCCCAGATCATCCGCGATCATCTTGATCTGCGCGGCTCCCAGGCTATGCAGATAGTTCACCGCAGCCACCTGCACGAATTCCCCTGCTCCGCCCATGACGTTGCCGCCTGCCGAGGCCGCGATCACTGTCATGACCTGGCGGTATTCACCGCCAGGTCCCCACTTCTTGGCGTCGTCGAACTGCGCTTGGAGCTGTGCCTGGCGGATGGGGTCGGTCTCGGCCTCCACCGCCTTCTCCAACGCATCGGCCTCCTTCGCCCGATTCGCCAGAAACTGACCCATCTCCCCCGCGAACGCCGTCCCGATCTCAAACCCCGCCTCGATCTTCTCCTTGTCGAAGATCGGCTTCAACGCCCCCAAGGTATCCGTCGTATCCCGGTTCAACGACGCAATCGTCTCCGCCGCGCTCTTGCCCGTCAGCGCCTGCTGGCCCGCTTCGTCGCGGATCTCGATCACGCCTTCGCTGATACCGCTGCGCGTGGTCGAGCTGGCGCTGCCGCTGGCCGATAGCGCCACCGGCAAGCCCATCGACAGGCCCGACTTGTCCGACGGAACACTGCTGGCAGGCTTGGCATTGCCGCCTGCAGCGACATTCCCGTGCTTGTCTTGACCGACCCCGCCTTGGCCTGCGGTCTCGCCACCACCACCACCAAACGAGAAGCCACCGCCCACGCTCACCTGGCTGGCCGAGTACTCCGCATGGTTGCGGATGTCCTCGACACGCAGCGTGCCCGTGCTCAGATGGTTCAAGCCATCGGCCACCGCCTGTTGGCTGCTGGAGATCACGCTGCCGATCAGCGTGGTGTTGCCGCCCACGTCGATCAGGAAACCGCCGTCACCCGCCTTCAAGCCCGTCTGCTGCGTGACCGATGCATAGTCGCTGTTCATCTTGCCGCGACCGATATTGAAAGCCACCGAGCTGGCGCAGCCATAGCAGAGCGATCCGCTCACACCCCCGCTGCTTTGCTTGGACTTATACGTGCTGGTGTCTTGCTGGCTCTCCAGCAGCAGGTTGCCGCCCACCGACGCCAGGATCTGGTCGGCCTGGCCCACGGCACCGCGCAGCGTTGTGTCGCCGCCCGATTGCAGCGCCACCACGGTGATTAGAATAAGGTTGGCTTGCCTGCAAATGTGGATAAAACATCATGCAGCGCTCCACTCCCGTGATGGAAAATAGTTTTATCCTAACGCTATTTATTAGCAGAAAATATTTAGAGACAACGACTAAGCGCCAACCTTAGTCCGATACCGATTTCATCTTCTGAACTATCGGCAGGTAACTTTACCTCTTGCTCGGGCCCAAGCGCTCTCCAAGCTTCCAGCTTTTCATGCTGCGAAGGAGCAATAATGATCAAACCTTCGCAACAACGAATGCCACATCGCTTCATATTTGAAAAAAGTGCCTTTTTGTTTTTATATGAAAAATCAGAAATTAAATCATCAATCCATTTCTTATAATCACTAGCAATTTTTTCTTGAGAAAAAAAATCTTTTCTCTCATCTCGATCCTCAATCGACCTGCTATTAATCAAAGCTCGAATCACTACCTCTCCCAGACTATCGCTCATCGCTGTCAGATCTAGTTTGTAGGGAGAAAAAAGGGGGTCTCCCCGTGTCATCCCTAACCCGGAGTGAGTCTCAACCAAAATAAATTTTTCTGTCTGATAACAAGCAGCCCAATACTCTCTTTTTTCTTCAAATCTCATCATTTTACCTGGGTAATAACAACTTTCACGCCTTGACTCTTACCGTACTCAATCGCGCGATTAATCTCCGCCCACTGAGTTTTCGTTGTGCTCGCCGGAATAGCCAATTGAATTTCTCTGCTGGCGATGGCAGAAGAGGTTAACTCTACGCGTGACAACGCGTACCCACTGAAATTTGCTGCCGAATTTATATCCTTTGCGATCGTTCCATATATTTGATTTGGCTTTGACAGCCTAGACATGGCTTGAGTGTCCAGAGACTTAACACTAACCGCAACCTTACTAGACGCATCATAATAATCAAAAGTCTTAAAATTCGCAGGCAATCGATCGTAGCTCTTCAGTTGCGTACCAATGTAGTCTTCCCAAGGCATGCCTTGCTTGGAAATCCCCTTGCCCCAAGTCATTCCAATTTCGGCCGCTGAAACAGTGACAGATGACGTATTCCGCCCCATGTAAGACAGGGCAAAACGAGTCACATCATTGGCAAGAAGCCCACCTGTCGCAATCGACAATTGGTTTAACGGGTCAGCAACAAAATTCGCAAACTCAGCCCAACCAGGGCTGGATGTATCTATCGCTGTCAGATCGCGAGAATTCCACTCTTGAACATATAACCTAGCCTCTTCTTGCGTCATCACGCTTAGACCCATTGAGGCAAGCCATTGGGGTCTCTCTGCCTGGCTTAGCCCAGCAAGCGCAAGCTCTTTATCCCAACCCAGCGCTGCCAAAGGATCATCTTTCAGTTTTCCTACGAGTTGAGCGCTTTGTTCCTCATGAACGTTGAACCACTTTTCAAGAACTGCGGAGCAATTCCCTTCCGAGGCCCTGCAGGCCCTGAGTTCGTTATCAAACTCCTGAGCTTGATGAGCACTCAAGTAATTGTTCTCCCCCTCGATCCGCGCAGCATTCGCCACAGCCGCCGCTGCCGACGGATCCAGCATCGACGTGATACCCGCCAACAACCCCGTCACCGCGTTCAGCCGCGCCTCTTGATCCTCCGCCCCCAGTTCATCGGCCTTCTTGCCGGAAACGTTCGCCAAGAGCGTGTGCAACACCACGCTGGCTGATGCTCCGACTGCTCCCGCACCGCAACTGGCACCCTGCCCCGCAGCACCGGCACAAGCCAGCACCGCATGCAGCGCAATGTGGCCGACCGAGCCCTCCCCGCCCAAATCATCCGCGATCTTCTTGATCTGCCCTGCACCCAGGCTATGTAGATAGTTCACCGCAGCCGCCTGCACGAACTCTCCGGCGCCGCCCATGACGTTGCCGCCAGCCGAAGCCGCGATCACTGTCATGACCTGGCGGTATTCACCGCCAGGTCCCCACTTCTTGGCGTCGTCGAACTGCGCTTGGAGCTGTGCCTGGCGGATGGGGTCGGTCTCGGCCTCTACCGCCTTCTCCAACGCATCGGCCTCCTTCGCCCGATTCGCCAGAAACTGACCCATCTCCCCCGCGAACGCCGTCCCGATCTCGAACCCCGCCTCGATCTTCTCCTTGTCAAAGATCGGCTTGAGCGCGCCCAAGGTATCCGTCGTATCCCGGTTCAACGACGCAATCGTCTCCGCCGCGCTCTTGCCCGTCAGGGCCTGCTGGCCCGCTTCGTCGCGGATCTCGATCACGCCTTCGCTGATGCCGCTGCGCGTGGTCGAACTGGCGCTGCCGCTGGCCGATAGCGCCACCGGCAAACCCATCGACAGGCCCGACTTGTCCGACGGAACACTGCTGGCAGGCTTGGCATTGCCGCCCGCAGCGACATTCCCGTGCTTGTCTTGACCGACCCCGCCCTGGCCTGCGGTCTCGCCGCCACCACCACCAAACGAGAAGCCACCACCCACGCTCACCTGACTGGCCGAGTACTCCGCATGGTTGCGGATGTCCTCGACGCGCAACGTGCCCGTGCTCAGATGGTTCAAGCCATCGGCCACCGCCTGTTGGCTGCTGGAGATCACACTGCCGATCAGCGTGGTGTTGCCGCCCATGTCGATCAGGAAGCCGCCATCGCCCGCCTTCAATCCCGTCTGCTGCGTGACTGAGGTGTAGTCGCTGTTCATCTTGCCGCGATCCACGTTGCCCGCGACCGAGCCAGGCACCAGGCAAGACGGGCACACGCTGGCGCTAAAGCCCGAGTTGCTCTGCTTGGATTGATAGGTACTGGTGTCCTGCAGACTCTCCAGCAACAGGTTGTCTGCCAGTCGAGATTAAGAGCAAGGTGCCTAGTCCCGAGGGAATTTCTTCTAAATCATCATAAAATTTTCATAGCACACAACAATGTTTCCCACAGTTCCGAAACCGTTATTCATAGATTTTTGCCACGCACAACAGCTTGGCAAATGTCTTCCAGCTGGGCTGGGTTACATCCTCATCACCAGTATTTTTCACATAAGATTCAATCGAACCAATCCAGGCCAACATGGCCGACAAAAAATCCTCCAATCTTGGGTTTTCCCATGCGTCAGCATTATTATTCAAGTCATCCAACATTAAACTTAAAAAAACTCGAAAATCTTCCATGCTATTTATTTCATCAAGATCGGATATATTCATTTAATTACTCACAAATTCCACGAATGCAAATGATCGAACCCTGATTATTTGTCGTGAACTTCCACGATTCTTTTAATATTTCCTCAGCGGTCGCCGGAACGATTTTTACAGGGACTCCAGCTTGGGAAGCTGCTAGCAACCTTCTATTGTCCAAACTGTAAACCAAGCCATCTTTCTTGAAAACTCTTATAGGAGGGAAATCCTCTGGTGAAATTGATCCATTTTTAAGCCGATCAACTACTCCCTGCAAGCCTTGATCATTTTTGAATTTATTGGCAATACTGTCTTGGGTAAAACGAATTTGACTAGGATCGGCATAACCATTGAGGTTTTCGGGAACACCATAAGATGATTTTGGTTTATTCGCCAAGCGCTTTGCTTCGTCAGCCTCACTGAGTGCCTGCTTGATGGACGAATGCTGTGCCAATTCGTCGCCGACACGTGCCACAGGTTGCACCACCTTCCCCGCATCCACCGCATGCTCAACCTTCGCATAGAGCGAGGGCATCTTGCTGCCTTGCTTGATCATCCCTCCGACAACGGGAATCACCCCTACAGCAGCGAAGAAACGGCTGACCTCCTCATCCGTCACCGCAGAACGGCCGTTGATCAGTTCATACAGCGCGCTCGCACTCGACACGCCCGGCGCCAAATCCAGCACCGCCTGCGTAAATACCTCCATCTGTTCCGGCGTCATCGACGCGGCCGGATAGTGCTGCAAGGTCAGCACCCGGTCATACGCCGCCGCAATCCGGTCGCCAGCCTGGAACGCATTCGTGTAGCAACTTTCCCGATCTGGATTGCTTTCGCAAGAGCCAGCGAGATTCTCATACAACCCCGCCTTCAGCTTCGCTACCTTCCCTTGGTTGCGATACTGCGAGTTGTTTTCCGTCTCGATGCGAGTTGCCAAGGCCGCCGCCGACGCCCCATTGCCATCCAGCGTCGCTGCGATCCCTGCTACCAAACTACCAATCAGATTAGTACGGCTTTGACTCGACTCGGCACCCTCGGCCTTGCCTTGCAAGCCATTGAGCAGTTGGTTCAGCACCACACTGGCTGACGCGCCTGCAGCACCGGCTGCGCAAGCGCCACCTTGACCCGTTGCCCCCGCACACCCAACCAGCGCATGTAAGGCAATATGACCCGGCGAACCTTCTCCACCCAGTGCCTTACTCAGCTCCTTGACCTCTTCGGCCGCCAGCGTTTGCAGATATGCCGCAGTAGCCGATTGCACGAAGCTCGACACACCACCTGTGACATTGCCACCCGCCGCACCCATGATGATCGTGGCCCATTGGCTGTGCGTGCCTTGATTACCCCACTTAGCCTCGAGTGCTGCGTGCTCCTTGGCCGCCGCGATGCGGTCCTGCGGAGACAACGTTTCGTCGCCAGCGCGGGCCTTGGCCGAATCAAGCTCCTTCGCCCGATTCGTCAGAAACTGACCCATCTCCCCCGCGAACGCCGTCCCGATCTCGAACCCCGCCTCGATCTTCTCCTTGTCGAAGATCGGCTTCAACGCCCCCAAGGTATCCGTCGTATCCCGGTTCAAGGACGCGATCGTCTCGGCCGCACTCTTGCCCGTCAGCGCCTGCTGGCCCGCTTCGTCGCGGATCTCGATCACCCCTTCGCTGATGCCACTGCGCGTGGTCGAGCTGGCATTGCCGCTGGCCGATAGCGCCACCGGCAGACCCATCGCCAAGCCCGACTTGTCAGACGGTACGCTACTGCCCGGCACAGACTGGCCGCCACTGGCCACGTTGCCGTCCTTGTCACGGCCCACCGCGTTCTGGCTGCTCTGGTCGCCGC
>CAADIH010000002.1_pt1 | contig 3438 bp, 3 predicted proteins | sample 2381331 | NCBI WGS metagenome assembly CAADIH01 (sample SAMEA5147522, study PRJEB30075) | plant metagenome | biome: Evergreen rainforest; feature: Forest; material: Leaf | place: Madagascar | collected 2016-11
GAAGCCCTGCTGCATCGTGCACGCTGGCATGTGCGGGAAGCCATGCTGCAAGCCCTGGCCGGCAAGCGTTACGGCCCCGTGCTGGTCGCGCTGGCCTTGGGCGACCAGCAAGGCGTGGCGCTGGTGATGGACATTAAAGTCCTGCTCTACGATTTTGAGAAATATCAATCACTTATGATTTTTCGTGGCTCGTGATTTACATTAAAGTTCTGCGCTGTGAATCGCGACGACCGACATTAAAGTTCTGCGCTGAGTAGTGATTGCCCATTGCTCACTAGGTCGTCCCCTTGGCAAGGATCTGCCCCTCGAGCTGCTGAACCGATTCGTTCGCATACTTGGCGGTCGCACGCGATCCGTACTTGCATCGATCCGCCCGAGTGCGGGTCAGCCAACAATCTCTAAGCTAGAGCATTGCCTAGTTATGCACAGATCCTGTGGATAAATGCGTGGACAGGTGGGGAGAGCTTTGCGTAAAGCTATTAGGGACCGGGCTCTCGGGACCATGAGCAAAACGTGCGCTGGCAAGGGGTTTCACTGTTTTGGGCCATTTCAACGTTCGTTGAAACCGGCCAAAACAGTGAAACCGTCGTGACACGCATCTGTGGAGGTCTGATCACTGAATTTGTCTCATCGTCGTGGTCTTGAACAGCGAGCTGCTGCCGTTCGCTGGCGTCACTGGGCTCAGCATTGGAGTAAGGGGATCAAGTACACAGGACTCTTGCAGGCTATAAGGGAAAGGTTAAATTGGGTGGCTAAGGCCCCCGGATCCTGACCTTGAGTCTCAATGCGACCTATATAGGGGGCAAGGTGATGCAGGTCGCTAACAACCGGCGAGCTAGCTCCGCACAGGACAGTTCGCTCGGTTGCACTAATTGTGATCCCTATGATTGAGGCAGACGCGGATATGTCGGCTCCAGAAAATCGAGTACAAATCAGTCGTGCTGACTACAAGGCAGCGTTGACAGGATTCGACGCTGCTGTCTGTGAAGCGCTAGCTGTCAGCCAAGCCTCTGCCAACCGAATGGCATCTCCAAACGTCGGTTACGCATCGTATGTGTTCGCTCAGATGTGCGGGGCAGGAACATCAATGGTTCGTGCCGCCCCGTACAGTCGCTGGGTTCATTCAGACTCTCAGGATTGGCGGTTCGGCGCTGTAGCTGGACATGCCAGGTCACTGCTAGATGGCGTCCTGCTATTGAACTACCTGATGGAGCCTGCAAGCTCTGACGATGAGCTTCAGGCGCGACTCACTGTCATGCATCTGAATGACTGCACGCGTCGAATCGAGATGCATCAGAAGATCGGTGCTGTTGATGACTTGGAGAGGTTCGAATTGCAGCGGGCGGAATTGATCCAAAGACTGGCTGGCAACAGCTACTTCAACGCCTTGTCGGCATCAGTTCAGAAGAACTGTCGGAACGGTCGCTTTCTTACCATCCATACCCGAGACGAGATGCTGGCGAAATTAGGTTTCGACAAGGGGCACTTCGACTCGATGTACGACCTTTGGTCGCAACACATCCACATTCTTCCAGTAGCGTTCTACAGGATGGAGCCGAATGGTCGCGGGACTGGTCTAGAGAACGACACCGATCGTGCATACATAGCTAACGCCTTAGTTGTCTGTACGGCGGTCTTGTCTGATACAACTGACCTAATGGTCAAGCACTTCCCTGACACTGCTGGCGTACGTCAGGGGGTGAAGTCGAAGTTCAGTCCTGGGCCTGCTTCTAACAGACCTCGCGGCGGGCGTACAGCAATGCCTGGCGACTCCTTTGCCCTGAAGCAGTCCTCACTCTCTACTTCGGTCAAGAAGACTTGGGAGGGGTAAGTTGGGCCGCAGTTGGCACAACGATGCGGCCGCCCGCGTCGTTTTTCTCAGCACTCCACATTGGAGGTGATCTTCGTCTGATACGACATTCGTGAGAGCTGCGACATCCCTAGCGTTCCGAGCTATACGTAGCTAATCAACCAAGGATTGTTGCTATGAATTCGCTCTCGCTTGACGAAGGTCTCGATGACCTGGCCGCCCGGCTTGCCACGCTCATTGATGCAAGTGCAGGCGACTATCCTGTCGTGTGTTTTCCTGAGGACGATCAGTTCGATTGTTTTTGGGTGTATTCCAAACTGGGCGTATCCGTCGTCGTCGACAGTGATAGGCCACCGGCGTTCATCGCCCAGGAGGCTGGAGACGTTCGGATTTGCGTTCGGAGCTTCACGCAAAACATAGATTTGCTACGGATGACTGAGGGCATCAGGCAACGATCTGAATACCCTTTCGTCCAGTTGAGCCGCTGTGCAGGCTAGATCTCGAGCGGAAATTCTTTGCTCATCTTGTCGACAACGTAGGCGTGCGGTGTAGAGTAAGTGCGTGCAAGCCACTTCGGGTCCACCGGTACGTTATCTGCAACCAGGAAGTCGGCGGGTCCTGGCTCCCTCCTGCGGGCAGGGTTACGGTAGCTGAGCTTTATAAAGCTAAAGCTGGGTTCGGCATAGATCCAGAGATCTTCGAGCGTGCGATATCTGCTGTCGAATCGGAATCTGAGCCATTCTGGGCGATGCTTAGCGGTCGGGCCGGCGGGAGGAGGGAATTCGCAGGTCGAGAGGAATACATAAGGGATATGCCATTCCTCAAGATGGCGCTGGTTCCAGAATTGCGTCTTGTCAGCGACTTTGAGGAAGCCGATGAGCGTGTGGATATCCGCGAGTGGGACAACTTTGCGGACGTAACCCCAGTGAGCCTCCCAGTTGCTGAAGAATGAAGCTCGTAGAGCTTGTCCCGCAGCTGGATCATGTTCCTTAGGTGCTAGCAGTTGGTACTTGGCGGCACCTTCTGTTTTTATCGGGCAGAACGTTCCTGGTGCAGGATCATGGCCCCAGACTGGTACCGAAGTACCGCTGTCTTCAGCTACCGTATGAAGCGCAATATTGCAGGCTAAGCAGCGAAGAGTGGGTCGCTTGCGCAGTTGCGCGTTCTTATCGCGTTTTGAGCCGTATAGGTCCTTGTAGCCATCGACAGTCAAATTCCTACCCGAGGTAGGGTCGTACGCATATTCCATCTGTGGGTCCGAATTATTTGCATGGCAAGCGATCAGGTGTCCGAGGGCTTGTTGCCACCAATAGCCATGAGCGACAGCCTTTAGAGCAAGCGTTTGGCGCTAGGATTGCCCATTGAGCCGACATCGTGTTGTACCTTCCTAGATTACTCATTTACGGTTAGCCCGATTGAAGAAACTAGTGGCTGGACTATCGCTATTTCAATGAATTTCGGCAGTATGGTGAGCTGCCAACCAGTCATCGCCGTGCATGACATAGTGTGACCTGCTCCCCGTGGTTAGTACGAAATCGATGTAGAGTCCGTTCACAAAGGAACGGCAATGAAGAAACGATTTACGGAAGAACAGATCATCGGGGTGCTGAAGGAGGCCGAGGCAGGGG